>Ga0315914_1000233_pt1 | contig 59892 bp, 47 predicted proteins | sample MpolenodulesMG_FD_203920 | JGI IMG/M metagenome (GOLD analysis project Ga0315914, IMG submission 203920) | Medicago polymorpha root nodule microbial communities from Los Angeles, California, United States - elongated nodules | ecosystem: Host-associated > Plants > Roots > Nodule | place: USA...
GAACAATTATACTATTGGGTAAACAAAATAATTTTTTCAAAAAAGTCAGTTTTCTAACTGCACCATAGAAGCTCCCTATAATATAAACTTATGGAAAAATTGGTTGGGATTACCAAATTACATGGAAAAGGTATAGCAAGCCAAAAAATTCATCAAATTACTCAACAATGTCTACCATTTTTGTGCATCTGTGATTGAGATGGTCGTTAATTTGTTCCAACTAATCCACCAAGCTAGACGGTGTGATGAGAATGTGGACTCTAAACACGTTAGGTTTTCCGTTGTAGTAAATTGTAACTAGCTTAGTGTTTATATTTAGTGGATTAGTGTTCGTGGTTCTGTATTGTGGTTTGAAAATGAACAAAACACTAATTTATATAAGGTTTTGTGCGTTTCGGTACAATGTGGACCGCAAAAAAACCACGTAATTAATTGGTTCAAATTGAATACTAATGATACATTCTATATTTTCAATATTTTATATTAAACACCCTTCATTTCTTCCATTTTCGTCATTCTAAAACTCATTTTGTTTCTTCCCTTCTCTTTCTTACATTTCTTTTTGGACAATTATGGTGTCAATGTTTTAATGTTGGTCTTTCACATGAAGCTCAAGAGAGACCTTGTGTCATCTTGTGGGAGTTAGTGTGAACGGTAAAAGGGGGGTTGTTCATCTCCATCTTGTATTTCATGTCGGTTTGGATCTGAGATTGTTTTAAGAAATTTCCACCTACTTCTGCTACATCATTTTGTGTTCCAAAATTCTTCAAAGGCGTGCAAGAAAGGCGACAAACCTTCTTCTCGTTCTCCCTTCAGCTTCTTGTACTACAAATTTAACTTTAGGTGCTAAATATTTTAGCGTTATGTTTATGTAAATGTGTTGAATTATTGATATTGTTTGCAAATTTATATTATGTCACTTTAAATTGTGTCATTTTAATAAATATAGTAGAATTTTATCAAAACTGAGCAAACCCAATTCAAACTTTATAATTCAAAAAACGTCAAATACGCTTTGGATTATGAAATCTGAATGGGATGAAGTTGTCAAATTAAAAGACGCGCAAAAAGTATAAAGGATGAGAAAATAATTTCTCCTGCATGAGTATGTGACTTTCCTCTTAACCTAGTATTATGACTGACTTTCCTCTTAACCCAGTATTATGGCTGAGGAACTCACTTTTTGGGATTGTTGAGAGTTTTTTTTATTTTTATTTTATTGAAGTAATATTATATGTTTATTCAGCAATAAAAATGTGCAAATAGTCATTTTCATTTATGAATGTGTAACAAGTAGACAAATAGTCTTTCAATGTATTAAAATTTTAAAGTAATCTCTAATTATGCACTATATTGCTCAAAATATTCCATGACATTCAAATAATATCTCAATGTTGACAACAACTCTTTTCTTACAGGGACTGATATGAATGTAAGTACCTATAGACAGTGATATAATAATAAATAAGTATATTGAGTGACTGATATGACAGTATTAACGAACCATTTTAGCGTCAATAACTACTTTGAGTAACGGAGTACCAATCAGAGACTAGTTTGAAATTCTGATACATTAATGGACTATTGTGGTTATTGATACATATTCAAAGATAAAAATGACTATTTGTCCCGACGAAATTACAAATTGTGGTCAAATGATGTAATTCTCGTGAGAAACCCACTTTATGAAATATTTTGGGACGGTGCACCAAATATTTAGGGGAAAGATGTTAAGTACCACTCTACTTCGGGTTACCATGTCATTGATACAGAGTTTTCACTATCGTTTAACAATGATTAATCTTCATCGGAGAACATGTGAGACGCATAAAATGGATTCTCCCCTTTCAACATGATTTTTTTTCGTACAAAGGAGTTAGGGATCAAACTCTGCTTTTTACACACACTTCAAACAATATCCAATGGTGGACACTTACTATTTTTAATACAATAGTAAAATTTGTGAATAAAAAGAGCGTAAGGAATGTGGTATTGTACTAAAAATTGTGAGGATTCACTTCTAAATTCTTCTTTTTTTTGTCTATATTATAAGCAGTTCATTTCCTGCCAATATATTATTGCATACAAGTATGTAGAGCCGTTTGATCTATAGAGAGATTTTTTTTTTTAAATTAAAGGGCTCTGCAACGTATTGTACCATGCTGTGATTTTAAATTATCCAAATTCATATATTTTGAGTGTACATACAGAACACACTCATTTGTAAATCCCAAAAATTTGAAAATTCCCATTAATTTGAATGACTTTTGGAATGAGAAGATGCAGTGGAGGATCTTGGACCCATGGTACCCCCAAGGTTTCTATATATATGGTACAATCATGATATATCATTAACTTTCGTCCGGTAGTGGTTAAATGCTTGGTAAAAGTATTAGAGGTCGCAGGTTTGGCACCCGCTTATGTCTTTTTTATTAACATTTCCTTGTATTTTTGATTAATTATATAAAAAAAATGTCTTTGCTGGGACTTGAACCAGCACCCCCTCACTGCAATCAAGCAAAATTTACCACTCCATCACTTTACAACATCCACAACCTTTAGGCACAGTTTAATATATATTTCAAAAAAAATTGGCACCCCGAAGAAAAAAACTCAAGATCCGCCACTGAGAAGATATGCATCAAAGCATGTTGGTCTTTTTGCGTTGAAGTTGTAACGGTGATCATTATGTTTAGAGAGTGTGAGCACTCGTAGCCTCATATTTTAAGGGACACTAGATTTCATGTTCGATTTTCCATATATCTATTTGAGTGGGCTAATTTAGTTTCTAAAAAAACATTATTTCATCTAAAAATTAAACTAAGTTCTCTAAATTGCAAGTGGTTGTTGTGATATCAGCCTTATTGCCATAATCATCAACATGCTTACGTGCTTACGCCTTCCTTCAATTTTAACCATGTGGGAGAGGAGAGTTGTCTTCTTGTTCAGGGTAGCAATACATAATGCAGTGGGCACAATCACAGTCTCTCCGTTCCCCCTTAATCACCGCCATCTTTTTTGTTTCATGCTTCGTGCGTGCGTTGTGGATTGAATAATGATCTATTCACCATGAGAGATAGAATGGAATGAACCTGTTTTGTTTTGTTCAAGGGAGGGTTAGGTATTCAGGCTGATAAAGATTTAAATTTGAAAATTGCTTTTTTGACATCAAAAACTTCCTATCCCCCAGCGAGCAGCGGTAGTTAACTACCGCTCAGTTCCTTTCTTCAATGGATCATCAGATCAGATTCTCTGTCATCTCTCTCTCAAAAAATCACCACTGGTTCATATTCCATGAAGATGAAGCTTCAAGCTTCAATGGATGATGCATGCATTAAACACTGGATTTTTTTTCCTCTGTGCATATTTGATTTTTTCCTCTCTGCATATTTTAAATGACTTCGTTTTGTTTTATTTTATTTATCTGGCAGGTTTATGTTAAGATTTTACATGATTTTGTTGAATAGTTTGGTTTATAGTTTTTCTATTTCTCCAGATCTTTAGATGTTTCATCTTTTGAGACACTCTGATTTAAATTCCTCTCTTCTTCTTCTTCAATTATGTTGTTCTTACTGAAGCATCATCATCAATCCACTAACTTACGACCAACAACATGAACCAGAGTATAAGATGTAAACATAATCCATAAAAAAGAATCCAAAAAGAAGAGAAGAAATTAATTCATTCAAGGAACAATTTTACGAGGAAGAAAATTAAATATAATCCCTAAAAAAGAATCCAAAGTAACCAATATCTCTTTCTCTCTCTAAAATCAACACTGCATTTTTCTCTCCCTTTTCTTCTTTAAAGTTAGGTGCTGATGAAATTTAAAACGACCCAAAAAAATTGAAATTTGATGGATAATTACAAATCTTGATGTGGTTGAAATAAGGGGATGAAGAGAAGAGAACATAAGGATAGAGTAAAGTGAACATAACAAAAAAAAAAATACAATGCAGCAATACGAATCACCAAATAATATAAGGAATTGAGCGGTAGTTAACTGCAGTCGGGACCGACGGTAGTTAGTTGTTGTCAGTTTTTTTAGCGGTAGTTGACTATTGATGGGGGTAATTTTGTCATTTACATGTGTTTTTACAAAACTTTTGATGTCAACTTAATTGAATTGGATTTAAATAAAATGAAAGATATGGTTTTGAAATTGTTTAAAAAAGATATATTTTAGATTCAAATAAAATCAAAATATGGTTTTGAAATTGTTTCAAAAGAATATATTTTTTATTTAAATAAAATCAAATATATAGTTTCGAAATCGTTTCAAAAGATTCTATGAAAAAAAATGTTTCAAAAGATATATTTTGAATTTAAATAAAATCAATACATGGTTTTCAATTGTTTCATAAGATATAGATTTTATTTAAAAATATCTAAGAGGTGCAGACATACAGGTCTATAAATAGAACTCACACGGTGCTGAATATCATACCACTTTCAAGAAACTTTAATCTCTATGAGGTTCTTATTGACTTGACCACTAATCATCCAATCATCGGAGAAGGTTTGTTCGTGTAGATCGAGTATAGACATCGCTACTTTACTTTATTCATGATGGAAAACGTTTGAATAATAAGATTTTTGCACTTCAAGAGGTAATATTCTTATCACTTATTCAACTCAACAAGATTCAAGATTTTTACACTTCAAAAGATGATATTCTTATCCCTATTTCATGATAAATTCATATTCATCCAAAGAAGGAAAATATATTGCTTTTAATTATCCGTCTCGTTTATACACCAATTTCCCTTCAATTTTACCCATCAATTTCCCTGTTATATGACAGGAAAAAAAAAAACCTCATTCGGTAGCGTATTTTATCAATAACTTCTTTTTTTTTTACAAGATTTTCTCAATAACTTATTGCTTAATTTTACTAGCTTATAGTTTATTTTGATTATTTCTTTCAATTATTTTATAACTTATCATTTTTTCCTCTCAATTTTAACCTCGTCATATTACTTGAACAAAACTATATTAATTAAACATATATTTTTATGTTATTTTATATTTATAAATTAATTCACCGTTGTTTTAGCGTTAAAGACTATTTTGTCTAACAACATGTACAATAAAAAATTATTTTAAAACTTCAATATATTAAAAAATAATCAAACCCAATGATAAAAATAATTATTACCTTTAATTTTATCAAACATTACAAATTTAATCAAGGGTTAAATAAGTTTTTCGTCCCTATAAATATAGTGAATTTTGATTTTAGTCCCTAAAAAATTAAACCAAATGTTTTCATCCTCACAAAAAAATTTGTTTTGTTTTTCGTCCTCAATGGTCACTTTATGTTCATATAAATGTCAAAATTATAACTTTTTTATGTTCAAATTGTATCTATATTATGTCCGTTTATTATATTCGACATTTATATATTTATATTATGTTCAAAAAATATCAAAAGCACGTCAAAATTATATCCATTAAGGACGAAAAACAAAATAATTTATTTTGTGAGGTTGAAAACATTTGATTTAATTTTATAGGAACTAAAATCAAAAATCGTTATATTTACTGGGACGAAAAACTTATTTAACCCTTTAATGAAAAAGGGAGAGAAAAGAAGTGAAGAATGAATGTAGGGATAAAATAGTAAAATTGAAATGGAAGAAAAGAAGGATCCCGAGAAAGAGTAAGAAGAGTGAGCCGTGGAGAGGTGGAGCTGGGAGCTGGTGATACTCAAAAAGCGGCGTTTGTGATAAACCCAAAACACACGTGACGTGACTCACCCAATTATCCATTCTAACCATGAATCATTATTCATTATTATTAAATGTTATGATGATATGATATCAGTATAATTTATAACCGCGTTACTCATTCAATTAATTATTCTTCTCTCTCGCATTCTCAACAAGGTACACTACCACCGTCGTCGTTTCTCTTTCTCATTTTTTGTTTATTTATTTGTGACTAATAAACCCTTTACAAAACCCTACTTACTCAGAAATCAATGGAGGGTCATGAAATGGATCTCGTTCAGAATGCTGCTGATCAAGAAATGCTTGATGCTGCTGCTGCTGATGATGACACAAAAGTCAATTCTACCCTCACTCCTCAACTTGAACAACAGCAGCCAAAACCTAAAGTTAAGAACGTTACAGAAATGAATAATAACAATGCTGGCGAGGTAGTAACTACTTTCTGTTTGATTTCATTATTTTATTTATTATAAGAACCATTCTTTTGAATACATTTTAATTAATTGTTATATGATTATGCAGATAGCTGCTTATGATGAAGCCGGTACGCCTTTGGAGCGAGAAGCCTTTATGAAAGAGCTTGAGCATTTCTACAGATCGAGGTCCTTGGAATTTAAGCCTCCTAAGTTTTATCAAGTGCCATTGAATTGCCTCAAGTATGTACTTTATAATATCCCTTCAAATCCTTTTTCTCACAAGTATTTTCAAATGGTTAAGTGTGTGTGAGTTGTTAGTACCACATCAATTGTGAATGGGCGGGCGGCTAAATGCTGAATATATAAGGGATGTTAGGTGACCCATATACCTAATGCCGTAAGGTTTTAGGTGGAGATGTGGTGTCTCCCTCTCTTGTCGTTCTGAAGTATTAGCCCGTTGTTGCTCTCCCTAACGTATACTAGTTTTGAATGTTTTTTTTTTTATTTTTTATTAACTGTTCTGATAGCGGACTGCTTATTTTCTCATCGGCTGCAGGTTATGGAGAGCTGTTATCAGACTAGGTGGCTACGAAGTGGTACTGATCCATTTGCTTCATTATTGCTCATTCTTTGCATGCTTATATAGCCCATCACCGTAGTTTTTGCATTTTATAGTTTTAACAATGTTGTCAGAGATATACATTTCCCAATAAGAGGGCATGGTGCAGTTGGTGTAAATTGTACTTGTTGCTCATGATTGTCGTCTGTTCGATACATGCATTGCCCAAAAGTTATATTTTTTAATAAAAAAATAAAAAAGAGATATACATTTCCCATCTAGCGAGATAAGACTTGGTTGTTGTTGTCTGAGAACATATCATTATATTCTAGTTTGTTTGGTATTCTACATTTTTATTTCATTTAGTGCTATATGTTTTGGGATCTTTATTTAGTTCTCTTATGTTTTTGGCCATTTTCTTTTTAAAATACTTTGTTTTTGCCTGTTCAAAAATAAATAACTGACAATACTCACCAATTATATGTAGGTAACTGCATCGAAGTTGTGGCGGTCAGTAGGAGAGTCTTTCCACCCTCCCAAGTAAGGACCAGATATATTATTGTTCAGTAGTTCTTAATAAGCATAGCCCGTCATCTCGTATTTCTGCTGTTTACTTTGATTTAGTTTTGTATTCTTCTGAGTTGTGCTCATAATTAGTTGTTATGGACATACATAATTCAGTCTCTGAAAGATAAAAACTTTCAATAATTCACTTAAAGACAAAGATCCCTTTGCTGTTCATTATCTTACTGAATACATTCTCTACCACAGGACTTGCACTACAGTCTCATGGACGTTTAGAATCTTTTATGAGAAGGTAACATTTATGTTTCATCAGTTTATGCTTAGTAAATAGACACAATTCATTATCTGTATCAACGAGAGACAATGTGCATCAGTTTCAGTGTGAATTTGGAAAAAGTGTCTTCTGCCTCTCTATCACCATCTCATGGCATGAGTTGTCCTTGTGACAGAAATTCTGGATTGCACTGAAAATGAAACCAAGATTTTTTGTTATTACACGCTTTTCTGCCCTGTACTATTTCAAGTGTGACTTTTGTTTTGTTGCCTTTTCTAGCCACTTGCCTGGTCTTCTGTTTCCTTTGTGTCTGATGTCTGAAAAATCTCAATTTGTGCAGGCACTTTTAGAGTATGAAAAGCATAAGAGAGAGATTGGGGAGCTACAGCTCCCTGTCGGATCACTCCATCAACCATCGAGTGTGGAAAAAGAGGTTTCTATATTGCTCTTTGTCCCCCTCTGGTTATATGATTTTATGTCTTAAGTATAGGTAATTTTAGATAAACAAGATCCTCTATTTTCCTTTGTCGTGGAATGGGTTTGATTCTTCAGTTATACACATATCTTGCATTAGAAACAGAAGTTGAGGTGTGAAGCATAAACTCTTCACATTACTGGATTTGAACATAACTGCTAGAATAAAAACAACAAACTTTATATGTTTACTTGATAGAGTAAAAAAAGTAATATTTTAGAATCATACTTTTTGTTTTCTTTAGCACACAATCAAGCAGAAAAAATAAGGAACTGAAGCCCAAAAAATGGCTCATAAGTTTTTCATCGGTAAAAGCTACTTCTCTTTAATGCATTTGTAATTAAATATAGAGGAACATACTGTGAACTTTCATGTGTACTAGAGGGCCTACATTTACAAACGCCAATGAATACCTAGAAATGAAAAACTTATTATGATGCATTTAAAATAGTTTCTTTGGAGATTAGTCATTGGCTTGTGTCTCAAATTCTTCATATGTCTTTGATAATAAAACTGATTTTAAGAAACAAAGGAAAGGAGAAACCATAGAGTGGCCAACAGTGCTGGATATCACATCCATTACTGGCCATGCTGATAAATGCAGATGGGTGTGGGTGTTGTGTCACTAAAACCCTCAAACTGTAAAGCCTCTTGTCTAGAGTTCCTTAAATCTTCTGCTGGTTATCTCCAGCAAAATGAAAAGCAAGGAGAGTGTTGAAATGATGAATTTCTTTTGCAGACCGCTGTTTATCAGGCTCCAGGCTCAGGTAGGGCGCGGAGGGATGCGGCAGCACGTGCAATGCAAGGTTGGCATGCTCAGCGCCTTATGGGATACGGCGAGGTTCCTGAGTCAGCTGTTAAGGTCTGTTGGGATCTTTGAATTTCTATTCCCCTTCTTATTGTCATTTGTTGTGTTTATACATTGGTTTGATGTTTCAATCACTTGACCTCTTTGTATTTTCTTGCACAGGACAAGAACTTCACTCCCACACCAAAACGTGAAAAGAACCTAAAAAATATCGGTATGCTCATTACAACCAACATCGACTATCCTATAACTTACTTGCATCATAATTTCTTCATTGCTTCAATGAATTAGGTGTGATCAACAAACAGAGAACACCATCTGGTATGGATGACAGAACTGCAAATATAGAAGGAGACAGGCAGTTAAGTTACTGGTCTTTTCTATCAATTGAAATATAATGTAATTTATATCTGTTTCACTGTTGGTTTCAACATCTACTATCTTTTATTTCACTTTATTGACCCCCATGTGAGTTCCCTTCATTATAACAAGTTTTGTTAATCAACAAGAACATCATAATAGCATAATTGTTCAAAATTAATCAATAATTCTGTTTTTTATTAGATTTATTGTTTTACTGCAAAATCAAATAAAGAATTAACCAGAGCGATTTTGTGCATCCCCCCACCCAATGGTACTGCCCGTCCATATGTTATTCAGGTCCTTGGAGACTTCTCTTAAGGTTTCTGTAATGCCATCTTTCCTCCCCTACTATTTTGTGAATCAATACACAGACAAAGCTAATGTGGATTGGGGATGCTTTGATATTTTGCATGATGTCAGTGTGGATACCATCTATATTACTGACACCACAATCCATTTAACCATTAATAATTCCTACTGGAAATCTGAAATAATTGAGAGGCAGCTGTTAAGAGTCTCATATTGGATAAGATAAGGCTTGAAAATGCGTTTATAGGTGGGGGGCATCCCTCTCTATAAGCCGGTTTTGTAGGTATGAGTTAGACCCTCTATAAGCCGATTTTATAGGGATGGGTTAGACCCAACCAAATTCCAAGGTGGCATCAAAGTCTATCCAAGATGCTTTGGGTCATCTGTTATCGGGTCACTTGGGTCACCCTCCAAATTCTAAGTGCATCATTAAAGTTTTGTATTTCTAATAAGTAATAACCATAGCTAAATGATTTTCATCTGGTAGATTGGTCACAGCAGTAGTGGACATTGGACCCCCAGCTGATTGGGTGAAGATCAATGTGCGGGAAACGGTCAGTCGGTTTGGTTTTTCTCTTTACCCAATTCATGTTCTTTAATGTATCATAATGGCAGAATTGTTTCCTTTAAATTGATTTTTTTTTTACAATTGTTTGCTATATCCATGTCCAGAAGGATTGTTTTGAAGTGTATGCTCTAGTTCCTGGGCTCCTTCGTGAAGAGGTAACCTCTGTAGTTCCGTTATCTTTATCCTTTGTTATTTTTGTGCTGGTAAAACTTACTTAATATTAAGTTACCTAGTTCTGTTGAATCAAAAATATGTCGGTTTGTCTATAAAGCCCAGTGCAACTAGTGATGCCGAAATTACTAGGTTGGACACCCACCCAACCCGGTACCTGACAGTTGTGACTGTGAGTTTTAGTGGTGCTTACCACTTCACCTACATACCTCAAAAAAATGTCGGTTTTCATTGCCGAGTCTTAATTACCTAAAAATCACAGGTAATAAGGCAAATGCTTAAATTATTGCAACATATTATAGGTTTTGATTCTTAAGCTTAGATGTATAAAGTAGGATGTACAAACAAACACTTTTTACTTTTTTTCTAACAAACACTTTGTACTGAGCTGTTTGATTCATTTTCGTGAGAAATGCTTCCACCATAGTTTTGCATGTGTTGGGAGTAATTTGATGACATGACTTTGATGGCATTGTCATGTTAAAAAATTAGTCCCTACTTGTATTTCATGATCCAAAAAACATCTTTTCAGGGGTTTTCTCTAAAGTGAACAAGAGTGGACTTAATTTTATGCCATTGTGATCATAATCGCTCAATTATTTAAGGATGGATTTTTTCACTTAGTTTTGGAGAGAGTCATTTAAGAGTGTGTTTTTTTTCCTTTATGATTTTGCCTTCCTTGATTTATGTTTTTATTACTTACTTTGATTGATTGAATGAATCCAGGTACGGGTCCAATCCGATCCAGTTGGACGACTTGTTATAACTGGTATGCCAGAAAATGCTGACAATCCATGGGGTATCACCCCCTTCAAAAAGGTAACTCTATCTTCTCTCAACTAATACCTTGATATATTTACTATTTTCATCTGGATATCACAATGTTAACAGTAGCAGTAGAATTTATCACAGTAGCACAACAATATTAACCATTGCGAAACATTAGCTTGGCTTGTGATTTGAAAATGGGTAAATGAAATTAGCTGGTTTTTTTTTCCAGGTTGTGAACTTACCTGCGAGAATTGATCCGCTCCAGACATCTGCTGTTGTTAGTTTGCATGGTCGACTATTTGTGCGCGTTCCTTTCGAGCAAGGAGCTGTGTGAATTTTCCTCCCCGGAAAATGATTGGTTTCTCGCATATTCTCAAAAGGAGTTAAATTTTATAAACTGTGAAAGCATGGTTATGCTAGGAACTAGTCTAGCCCTGTTGGTTTAGTTAAAACTATTGACCAACTTTACTATCAATGATTTATTCTCTCTTTGGTAAAATACCCAAATGCACTGGTCTAATATGCTTGATTTTCATGTGTTAAGATCCATTTCGCCTTTATAGAAGAAAAAAAACAATTTTTTTTTAACATTGTTGAACTTCGCTGGTGCACATCATTAGGAAAAGTCCAATGAGTTAGAGGACTGCCTCGAAATCTGGTTGCTTACAAAAATGCCAAACGAACAAGATGTTTAGCAGAAATAGCTGCTTCAGATTACTGGTGGGTGTGTTAAAAAATGGTCATGTCACTATGCACCAATCCAAATGTATACCTCTTATTTCTACCAGCCGTGCTGGTCCGTTTGGGTCGGAGTTTTTGGAGGGGAGAGAGCCAAATCCCTCCTAACACCAAAATTTTTTAGAATTCCGTTCGGTGACCACTGCCAGGACGTAAAATGACTACTCCATGCTCGTAGTGTTATAATTGTGTACACATAGGGAGTAATGATAAAGACGGTGTGTTATTCTTTTGGTCAACAAATTCAATTGCAGCGCCATAAAACCAAATTACATGAAATATTGCTCGACAACGTATTTGTGCAACTCTTGAGAAAAAACATGATTGCAGCAAATAATCAAACAAATTAGGTCGTATGAATTACATATTCAATAGCCAGAACAAGAAACAGAGGTGAGAAACATATTCATTATAAACGGCTGATCTAATTTGTTTTTAATAACAAATGCAAATATTTTGTAAAAAGAAAATAACAAATGCTAATATGTTGGTATTTTTCTCCTTGTGAGAACTCCTCAACTTCTTTAATGACTTAAATCAATTGACCTAACCAACCCCCCAAGGCCCCAATTGTATGTTCTAATTGAACATCAATATGCAAATCATAAGTCTCTGCTCTTCATGGCCGGCCATAGGCGTTTGAACACAACTTTTCGGATGTAGTGTTTGCAAAGGACCATCAAGTTCACGGAATCTGAATCCACTAGAGGGAGAATCACACTCTTCCCAACATCTGAACAAATGTCATTTTTTTTCTCCTCCTTTATATATATCAATGATAAATATTTTACCCTTATTTTTTATACTTATTAGTGAAAAATATTTATCATGTGCTTTTTTTATGTATTGGTGAGAAATATTTGTCATGTATTTTTTTATAATTATGGATGATAAATATTTATTTGTTCTTTATTTTATTTTCATGGATTGAACACCGAATGAGAACACAACCGAATCATGCTTGCTTTTGTAAACTTATGTTGAAATTGATCAATGAGTGTTTTGTATAAAACAATTGGGTAAAATGTGTACGCTTCAAAGACTTCTTAAGTGACTTGTTTCTACGTAAACAATTTGAATAGAATTGAAGTGTGAATCTATGGTTAGTGTATCATAATTATTTTTTAGAGGTAGTGTATTATAATTGTTTTCATTTTTAATTTTTATAATAAACTCAAATTGTTATATTTTAATTTTTTTTATTTTTTATTTAAAATAACCAGCCAACATTTTGTTCCTCCAACTAGAAGAAAATACTCTCTCCGTTCCAAAATATAAGCAAATTTTACTTTTTAGGTTCATTCAATTAATGGACCACATATATCATTAATTGAATGAACCTAAAAAGTAAAATTTGCTTATATTTTAGAACGGAGGGAGTATAAGATAAGGATTCACCCTGCTATGAAACACTCTAAGATACTCACATTGGTGATGTTCTTGCTTCTCGGGACCAACATGCCAAATTTTCATATATTTTAGAGACAATATTGACAGATTACATTAGTTTAAAAGACAAAATTGTTGGTTTATTCATACGGAAACTCTTCTACCTAGTAAATTTAATTTCAAACAGGTGGGTTAAAGGTCTGAGATTTCCGATTTGGAGAACATAGGAAACCAAATAGCATTGGCATGCAATAAGCTTATTATCTTGTTCCGACTTGTGAGCATAAAATTCAGAGAACCATGGGAATAATTGTCATCAAATGTGAGGTTCGTGGATTTTCAAGAAAATGCACATAGTTTGAAGCTCACGTGATTGTAAATTTTTATTGAACAGAGCTACTAACGCGATGTTTTTATTTAACTTCAACAAACATAGTTTCATGAGTAATAGTGGATTATAATGGCAGGACTTATTAATTATTAATAACATGTTTCCTGAAGGATGGGTTGTTACCCCCAGTCATTCTCAAAATTCAAGAAATTACACTATAACATTTGAAGGGAGAGCACTGCTGCTATGTAAAACAAAACAAAACTTAATTTACTATATCCTTAATAGTAATACAGTATTTTGATTCCTGCTAAGGGAGAGCGAAAACAAGTTGAAACTGACCCTGTATCCAAAAATAATATAAGTCTCCCTGTTTATAGTTTCCATTTTGATTCCTGCCAAGAACATCATCATAAATGAATCAATAAATCAATATATTTATGCCTCTGATATCAGAGCATTAAAACCCAAATAATCAAGCAATCACAAACCCAAATACAAGAAAAATAAACATATTGGCCATGAAGCATTCATATATGCAATCCCTTCATGTATCCATAAAGGACACATCCAATACGATACCAACTCTTCGATACTTCACCCACACATTATCCCATATATAAAGGCCACTTTTATATTTAAAAAATGGTATAGTTCTAATACAGATAGGATGCTTTAGAGTTTAGAGTGCAACTTGAAACAATATGGTTTGGACTTTGGACTCTTTCAACGCATCTGAATGAGGCTCTTTTGTTTTTCCAGCAAAAAACTCGTGATTCTTTACATCTTTAACTATCTCTTATCTTGCAATTAAATAAGTCATTTTTAAATTTTGCTTGGTACGTTATTGTGTTGATATCCTTTCTTTTAGAAGAACTTGTTCAAGGTACTAGTAATATGATTGTTCACTACCTAATATTGTGTTAATATCGATATTGTTTGTTGCATTGCATGATGAGGGGTGAATTTTCCAGTCAGGGGGAACTGGGAAGAAGTGATCACCCCAGAGAAACTCACCGGGTAATGGATGAGTCATGGAGAATGCGGATGGGATTAATGTCTGCGTTTCATCGCCAGTGATCCATAGAGGACCGGTCATCTTCACGGACACAGGAACCCATCTTCAACAACGGTGTCTCCAAGGCAAAAAGATGGACGCCTATGACTTTGCCGATGTCTTCGGAGATCCACCTAGGAGCCTCCTCACGCACAAATTCTCCAGGTCTGATTCTTTCTGCGAGGAAATTTTCAAGCAGCCGACTTTGCTTCTCCGGCAGCAACCGGAGTTTGCGGGTGTTTAGGATTCCGGCGAAAAATGACATGTTTTACAGCGATATTTTTGGTTCAGACGATGACCGAGATCGAGAGAGAGGTCAGGTTCCCATTCAAAGCAAAATCGAATTTGAATTCATCATCGAGGCTGAGCTACAAGGAGCTGAGCCGTCTCTGGCCAGCGGGTCAGTGATGATGTGGCACTGTAAGATTTACCTCAAAGCTCAGGCCAATCGAAGTCCCATGTAAATGGAACTCATCCATTGTGATGCATGAGGAGCACCCAATTAAACAAAAGAGACCAAGTCAACATATTTTTTTTTTTAATGGCACCAAGTCAATCATTTGATTTCCAATGTCAGGATTATGGGTACTCAAGAAGAGTCACATCCCCCCAGAAACAATTAGTGTAGAATCCAATTCATATGGGAATTCAATCCCCCGCGTTCTTCTGTTTCTGGAGTTAGTCAAGAGCTTGATCCAAAATCTTAAGTTCACAATCATGTGCTTCCTGAACTAGTTATAGAGCAGGATGACGATGATGATGAAGATGTGAGTGAAGTTATGAGCTCCTATGTTATATAGAGGTTAATTATAACCTTGGAGAGAAAAATTGTGAACCAAGTTTCAATGCGAACTAATGAAGAATTAGGTTTGAGTAATGATGGCAATGAGGAAACTACTGGAATGGAAGAAAGGCAATGTGTTGGTGAATACCATGATGATGGAATCGGAATGGTTGAATCTCCAAAGAAGGTACAGACAGAAACAAAGAAGATGGACAGAGATATAATAGTTTGGTCATCTGACAAGGAAATCGGCATCAGGCTCCTGCTTTCGACACACATCATATTCGGTGGTCTGAGAGTGGCTGGTCTGAAGTTCCTTATACGAGCCAAATAGAAAGCTCACAGGTGAAGAAGGTGTATAAGCAAGATTATGCCTCCTCCCCAAAAAACTTAGCAAAGAGGATTGTGGCACGGAAGATAGTAAGCAAATGAGTAGAGTCAAGACTTGAGACATATTTTAAATAAATTAAAGGTATTTGGCGGCATTTTGACATTGATTAAGGAAAAGTATATTCATTGCATGTTTAAAAGGAAACCAATATATTTTTTAATGTGGATAAGAGAAAGATATGTCTCTATGGTTTTTTGTTATAATCACAAGCAATGTAGTCAGGATGGAGTGCTGGCACATAGGATCTTACCATCCTATAATCCACCCGCATGGAATTGCGCCAGAAGGGAGTTTCGTGGTCAAGATCGCAATTTCTGAGAAGGATAATAAAGCTTTATGTGTGTTTCAAGCGAGAAGAGACGAACGGCGCAGACTGACTTGAGTTGGGCTTTGCAACCTGGTTTCGAGAAACTGAAAACCCTATTTTTTTAAAAACGCGGAACGCTGCGTTTGGATTTCCTCACAAATCTAAACACACTGTTTTGCTTTACTAGCTAATATGTAAAGGACTGTTTTGTTTATGTCGTTGTTCATTATTTGACTGGTTGAAACACACTGTTCTGGAAGGCTGAATTTTTTACGCACTCATTATCTAGAAGAAGCAGTTGCAAACCACTCCTACAGCCCACTCCCATGTACCAGAGACGTCAAGCAATTTCCCCCCACTCATTCTCACTTGCGGACCAACTTTTCCCTCTACCCCTTTCACTTTAAAATCAACTTCTCTCTACTCTCTCTCACTTGCGAACATCCATAGAACCACTTCTTTGATATTTTGAATAGAGTCAAGACTTGAGACATATTTTCAATAAATTAATGGGATTTCGTGGCATTTTGACATTGATTAGGGAAAAATATATTCATGGGACGTTTAAAAGGAAATTAAAATATATTTTAATATGGATAAGAGAAAGATATATCTCTATGCTTTTTTGTTATAATCACAAGCAATGTAGTCAGGATCGAGTGCTAGCACATACGATCTTACCATCCTATCACCAGGCCCCATGGAATCGTGCTGCGATTCAAGCAAGACCACACGAAATGGAACTTCATGGTCAAGATTGTGATTTCTGAGAAGGATCGTAAAGCTTTATGTTTGTTTCGAGCAAGAAGAGACGAACAGCACGGACTAACTTGGGTTGGACTTCTGCGACCTGGTTTCGAGAAACCGAAAACCCTATCATTTTTAAACACGGAGAACGCTGCGTTGGGATTTCCTCACTAATGTAAACACACCGTTTTGCTTTCCTAACTAATATGTAAAGGACTGTTTTGATTACGTCGTTATTTAATATTTGACTAATTGAAACACGCTTTTTGGAAGGATTGATTGATTACGCGCGCATTTATGTTATAATCACAAGTATTTAGGCTTCATTTAGGTCAATTTTAACACATGACTCTTCATTTTCAGATTGCTGCATGTGTGTGCCTTTAAAAAATTGCTGCATGTTTTTCTCCTCTAACAGTTATGCTCGTTTCGATACTTGTAATTTCTTTCAGTTGTGTTTTTCTCCAAGTCCAAACCCTAATGCATCCAACCAAAACGATGCTCTAGTTTAAAAACGATACAACAAAACGTCTAAGAACTAAATATCCAATCAATATTTGTCATACTCAATGAACCTTTTTATGCATATCCAAACACAATCCTAGGTCTATAATATCTTACATTTTAAAAATAGCCATATCAGAATATTAGCGTATCGGTACATCATCGCATTAGCATATCGCCGTACAATATAGAAAGTAATTTAATAACTATACACCAACAATGTAAATTAGGTTTACACGTACACCGATCAAATTTCACTATTTTGCCATGACGACCTAGTATTACTTTTAGAAAAAACTTATTTACAACGTGTCAAGTTGGTAAAACATTAACGGACGTATATACATTGTTGGTGTACAATCATTAAACTCGGATTAGAAATCCAAGCACATAATTAAGTAATTAGGCAAGAAACTTACAAGCTAATCATCTGCCCTAAATGATTTGTCTTTGTTGTTGTTTCCATATATCAAACCAGTAACCTAAAATTGAAATTGAAAATTAAAAAAAAAAAAAAATAATAATAGATAAAAACAAAAGGCAAGTAAAAGTGGTAAGAAAGGGGAACGAACTTGAGGATCAGGAACAGGCTTTCGAGTTTCAACATAGCGAAAAGGATCATCAGAAGAAGCAATAGCAGCTTTAGCTTGTTGTTCGCGTTTGAGGTCTTGATCAGGTTTGATCCAAAGATAATAAGCTAGGGTTCCGGCGACAACCCAAGAAGCGAGGTTGCTTCCTCCTCTCAGACCACCCATCGAATTGTTGACGAACGACCTTGCGTTACCAAGTGTTCTTCTCCAGTTACTCGCCATTGAAACTGAAAATTCACAGAGTATAGTATAGTTGACGAACGAACGATTGAAGACTCAAACTATGGTCTTATTCTGCTTGACAGTGGAACAACAGAAATACTACAACCGACCCTTTCGTTTCGATAAACAACAATCCTCCTCCTAACACACAAGTAAAATTAGGGTGTGCCACACAAGGGTAGATGTGTCAATTATCCTCGCTATGTATTCTAAAATTATGACGTGGCAGATTAAATAAAAATTGGTGATCTTCGTCTTTTTCACTCTATTTTTTAATCTAAATAAATATGTGATTTTTATATAGATTTGGATTTTCATTTTCTTTTATAATTTCGTCGTTTGAATGCCACATTGAATTGTTCGTAGTTCCGTGCGACGGTTGGAAAAATAATGTTGTGACATGTTCAACGACAGGTAGGAGAGAGTTTGACATGCACCGAAGACGTGCAAGAGCTTCGTTTTGATTTCATGCAGCTTGATCATATCGAAAATTAAACTCGTTGCTAAACTAGAGATTGTGTTAGTATTAGCGATCTCGGATGTGTTGTCTATGCTAGTCCAGCAACAATGGAGACCAAGAGAACATTGGTTTTTTTTTATTGTTGTATGTGATGCACTTTTTCTCTCTATCTTTGATTAACAAATATTTTTGTTCTAACAAATATTTATTAGATTGAATGCCTCTAAATATCTAGTGTTGGGTTTGAGACTATGCAAGAGTTTCTCCTATTTCAATATTTTTTTTTTCATAGTTACTAATATCATTAAAATTAAGTTATTGAACGTTGACTCAGTTGGTAATGAGTTGACTCATCTCAAAGTTGCAGATTCAATTTAAGTTGTCGACGTAAGATTTCCTTGGTGGATGATCTATAAGTACCTCTGTAAACACATCTTTGACATTGTTGTGTCTCCGAAACCCAAGTCACCTAAATTTTATTATGTAAAAAAATATTTTAAAATTAACCAATTTTATTTAAAAAAAAGGTTTAATATCTCAAATAACTAATGTAATCTTAGAAAATAGCTTTCGTAAAAAATAAAAAAAAAAAACTCCGCCTTTGCAATTTAGGATTCTTTATACTTTACTCTCATCTTGTTTAAAAAATATTTGTGGGAGATTTAAAAATAGTTAATGTGAAGGGTTAAGATGTTTGAAAATAGTTCTACGAAAAGTGTTAATGGTGAATCGCTGCCAGTTAAATGATGGAAGTCTACCCCTGCAAATGCAACAAGAGAGCAAGCCAGAAACTTTTTGTTGTGAAATGAAAATTAAATCTTCATCAAGGTTATCACCAAAAATGAATTTGGCTAATGAGTTGGTTGCAGTAGCAAATTAGTTGTAGCCTGTTCCTCTTTTCAATAATCCAAAAGGCAAATGCTTCTGACTTTTCTACCAAAAAGAAGACCCAAATTTTTTCAATTAAAGTCAAGGGTGAAAAGGATCAAGCACTGCTAGACACCAACTTAATGGTCCCATAAAAATAGAACTAGTAACTGAAAAAAATTGTGCAGTTCTCCAAGTGCTTTTCTTTGAAATGGATCTATGTAACCAAATATTTTCTACACAGCTACAAGGGAGACTTGTTATGTGATAAGCCATTAATATTATTGCTTCTGACACAGAGCTTTGAGCCTTTGAAACGCAAATGCATATCTGCAATGCCAAAGCTTCACAATTTCTTCTTTAATCGTGCTTAAACAGATATGCAACTTGCTGAAATGTTTCATGCAATGCTAACTAACATTCTGTTTGAAGACATCTTAGTTTGCATTATGAAACCTCTATCGGGACAAAACACCTTGCACTTTGCATAATGAAATACAACTGAAATCCCTTATTCCATTAATTTACCAATGCTCAACAATTTGTTTTCCAGCTCCCGTATGTATAATACTCCTATTAAATTTGAGCGGATATTTGCACATAAGTTTTAAATTTAAGAGGGGTTTTTGTTACATAAATTTTAAATTTGAGGAGATATTTAGATATAAGTGTTAAATTTGAGGGGTACTTGACTATTTTTATAATCACACGGATTTTAGACAAAATGAAAATAAATAAAAAAGTTAGACAAAAAAAAAGCAAAAAAAATAAATAATCAATTACCCTTGTGATGTGCCATAAGGTCTTGTCCACTACCGTTAACACGGCCACTCATAGGGTGTAACAACCACAACAAATGAAAGGGTAATTGATTAACGTTTGACAATTTTAAAGTGACTATTAAAATTTCTTAAATGTCAAGAGAATTTTTTGGGAAGGTTACAATTTAGAGTTTTTGCATATTCACTCAATACTTGGGTGATATTGTGATCGGTCACAAATGATTTTTTCTTTCTTTTTCACAAGATTTTTCTTGTTTGTTTCTACATTTGTGGCATTGTAATTTGTCAATGTCACCGGTCACAATGTCACTTAAATGCTACCCATAAGAAGGGCGGGAGAGGGCTGGGTGGGCCCACAGTGACCAGAGTGGCAGGCTGTCCGGTTGGGTTAAGAAATGAGAACTCTAAAAAACACAACAACTCTGTCTTGGCCTGGCTTGCCTTTACTTTTTAATTTTTATTTATAATTTTGTTTTCCCGTTCCGTTGGTTCCTTTTATCGCCGTTACTTGCTCCTGTTCGTATTCAATCTTTTGTTTTTGGTTGATTAAATAATAACTGTAACGTACACACGCATCCAAAATCCAAAAAATGCAAAAATAGAATTAAGATCAGAATGAATAACTTTCCTTCTTCTTCTTCTCTTCTCTTTCTCCACCCTGTCAATCATCATCATCAACAATAACCATAATTGATTACCAAAATTTTCCTTTTCGTTTTCTCTTTCTTTCTTTCTCGATTCTCTTCCACTGTTGTGTTTTGTATATACTACTACCAAGTATTCTTCTATTCTATTCTATTCCAATTATCATTACCACCTTTTTTTTTTTTTCTTCAACCCCACACACACCCTTCTCACTCCAATAAATAACCCTCTCTCTTTTCCACCACCGACCTTTCTCTTTTCTAGGGTTTACAATTTCTTCTCTTTTTAATTCGTTGTTACTATTAATTATTATTAGGTTACCTTCATCACTCTCACCTTCTTCTATTTCCTCCTCCAATTCTCACTCATCCACACGCACCCACTCTCTCGTGTTTTTTTTTTTTTTTTTGTTCCTTTTCGCTTAATAATTCGTGTGTTTATATTTTTGTTTTAATTTTTTAACCGTGGGTGCGGGTGCGTGTGGAAGTGAAGAAGAAGAATAGTGTGATTAATGGCATACCAGGGTCCAAGTTCAGGATCAAGTTCGAGTTCCGGGTTTCAATTGTTGAATTCTCCTTTTGGAGATACAACTTATACTAAAGTCTTCGTTGGTGGATTGGCATGGGAAACTCAGAGTGAAACTATGCGCCGTTACTTTGAACAATTTGGAGATATTCTTGAAGCCGTCGTCATCACCGATAAGAACACCGGACGATCCAAAGGCTACGGTTTTGTGAGCATCTTTGCTTTTATCAATTCATTTATTAATTCTTGACGACATTACTATTACTTTCTTTGTTCATTTCTATGATTTTTATATTCTATCATATAAGGCTATAACTCATTTAATTACTAAAAGATTGATGAACACGATCATGACACTGACACCGATACTAATCTGAGAAAATGACATGGGGCCCTATTGGACACTTGACACACCTCTGATCAGATCAGAAGTGTTGGTGCTACGGTGTTGATCATATCATATATACTACAGAATGACTTGGTTTCTATCTTATATGCATGGAATTGGAGGGTATAGGTGACTTTCCGTGATCCAGAGGCTGCTAGGAGAGCCTGTGCTGATCCAAGTCCTGTTATTGATGGTAGAAGGGCTAATTGTAATTTGGCTTCGCATGGTCGTCCACGTGGACCCCCTATCACCTATGGTATGCTATTATTTCTTAACAAATGAGTTTATCTTAAGTAGTCTGCTGCAACTTGAAGTTTCCAGAATACTCTTCCTACATAGATTATACATTGCTTCTATTTTCTGATTGCTTCTTATCTTTTATAGGACGGGTCAGACCAGCATCCCCTTATGTTGGAAGTTTGCAACCAGCCCGTGGTGCTTACGTTGGAGGTTATGGCTACCAACAACCACTTTCCTATGGCTACCAACAAGGAATGGTTTATCCTCCTTATGGGTGAGTGGGATGTTGTTGCACTCTATTGCAAAAACTGGATTTGAAGATTATTTTCACCATCAGTCTGCTAATAATAATGCTCTTGCCTTTCTTGTGTTATGGTTCTTTTTGTGTCCATGCTTATTTTAGCAGTTACTTAACTCTTTTTGAACCCAGTTATCGTCTTTTATCACCTGGTATATGTCAGTGATAAGGTCAACTATACCTACCCATACTTGCAAGTAGTACTTGATTAGTGGTTAGTTATGAAATGAAAATCCCGAGATTTGGTAATCACTGGTTCACTCTGTATATGGAAAATCTATGTCAATTGGATGTAATAAACTAACGACCGTTTAGTATCAGTCTCCATGTGTATAAGGTTTTCCTAACCACATCTGCATTGTGCATCCAAATGTATCACACCAGAATCATGCTTTAGAGGTGATATTTTCAACATTATATTTGGTTGTTTTATCTTTGCAGGTATACGGCATATGGACCTGAATACGTATACCCACAGGTCATATCAGTTTTTTTTGTTTTTTTTTATATGGCTTAGGATAAATGTCAATATTATTTGTAAGATGCTGACTTTTTCAACTTTTACCGTGTCCAATAGGGTATGTACAACCCTTATGCAGGTCAACAACAGTACCTTCAGATATACGGTGTGCCTGGTGCGATGAATACAACTATTTATCCTTATGGACAATTGGGTCAAGCTATTCCTGGCGGTCATGGTTATACAGCAATGCAGGGTTATACAGTACCAGGTCATCAGATTGTGCCCTATGGTGGGTCCAATGTTAATGCAATAACAACTTCACCTGTGCCTGCCATTCAAGTCCCATATCCTAGTGGTACAGTCCTCTGTCCAAGAAAAAATTTCCATTTGTGACTCGGGCCATTTATTCCCAGGAAAACAATAATGAGAATTTTATTCCTAGGATATTTTCAAAGAAATGAACCATTACATTGATAGACCTTAAGCCTCATTACTCAAGAAAAGGAAACCGTTACATTAAATAATTTATCAGAACGTGGGGAACACATTGGTAAAATGAAAGGGTATGAATGAGTTTTGCTCTGAACGTGGGTTCTCCATTCCTGGTAATAGAATTTTCCCACCCCTCTCCCATGTGAATAAAAATGACTAGAACGTGGGTTAAGTAGATTCCTTGGTATTATTTATTCCTAGGCATATTATTTTTGTTCCTTTCTACCAAACGCAAGAATTCCTTTATCCCATCCTCTATTCCCGGGAATGTTTTTTTATTTTTTTTTATTTCTGAAACAAACACTCCCTTTCTGTTTATGAACAGCCATCTTTGGTGGGTATTCTTTGAGAAACAGAAGCCCATATATATTGGAATTAATATTCATTTGAAAACATATTAGGCAAATAACCTTCAATTCTTAACAAGCATTGATTGGCCAGATCACATACACTTATCAGCTGTTGGTATATAATAAATGAGATTAATGAATGATACAACATATGTAGGCAATTTCAGCTGTCAAACCCTAAATTATGTACAAAATTAAGGGTATTGTAATATATGATAGAAGGTTAGGTTTATTTAATTAAAAAATATAAGTAATTGAAGTTCTGATGGACAGGAAAGTAGCTAATCTGTAAAGAACGGTGATTCGTTTTATATGTACAGTGTTGTAAGATTGCATATAGAGCAAGTCATTAAAATCTATTGATTATTATGTAGCACAAAACTTTAAATTCTGTGCAAATAGGTGTGATTCGTAAGTATTTGATTTTTCAGGAATTGCTGCACCAGTTCCAGGCCAACCACAATTTATTGTTTCTCCTCAGTTTATGCAAGGTAGCGGTCCTGACCAAACGGATGGTTGAGGGGACGATTAAGGTGGGCTATTCACCAAGCATCTTACAGTGCATGTCTACATGTACATCATTTACTTATATTTTTAATCTATCCCTGTTGCAGATATCCTTAGTTTGCAGCAGGACTAAGAGCAGTGGAACTGCTACTTGAGTGGCGGGCTTCTAATCTAGCCTTGCAAGTATTTATTTTGCATTCTAGAGGTATTGTTGCTATGTTATACACAGTCTTGATGATAGGAGTGTGAGGTATTGTTGCTATGCTATACACAGTCATGATGATAGGAGTGTAAATGAGTTAAGTTTTGCACATGAGCAGCTCATAAGTCATGACTCGTTATTTGGCTCAATAAGCCGAGCCAGTGAGCAATTGAAGTGAACATGCTCATTCACACTGTAGTGGGTGCTCAAATTGTTGGCGAGCTGGTTTATTATGTTCAAATTTGTCATATATTTATTAATAATACAGATAGTATCATGAAATGGTGTTGCTATGAAATGGTGTCGCATTATTTCAGGAAATACACTTTTTGTGCATAAAATTATGATGGAATTTTGAACTTTCTCAAAATCTGGTTGGCCAATTGTAAATTATAACTTGTGTAGCCCTATTTAGTTGAAGAAAAATGCTAACAAGTGCCCTTAGGACATTGTTTAAGGAGTCAAAAGAAGAAACTTTTGCATAGAGCATTGTGTATTTATGACTATACAAATGTTTGACTTATATTTCGAAGTCACAATTTCCTTTTATGGGTTCCGTAATTGTTAGCATGACCCTTAGTTAAATTCAATGGAGCTCTTAAAGCAGGCCCAAAATGATAAGCTTGAAAGATGAACTCAAATCTAATAGGAGCAAGCCATGAACCAAGTTAAAAATGCACAAGCAAACCTCTATTCACACTGGCTTATTTCCTGCTGTACATGATGTCAATAAAATAGTAGTTAGAAGATATTCAAAGATGAATTTTAGGTTCTGTTAAGATGATGAGAGTAATTAACCGTGCAAGTTTTTTGACATGCAATTTAACATTTTTTGTGTCTTAAAAGTTACATAGGATGTTGCAATAGAATAATATAGCCTTTGTTACAGATGTGAAATCAGATATGCTATATTTGATTTTTGAATCCTTGATCCTTCTATTGCTTTCTGTTTGCAGATGCATGTAAAAAAGGTTATGTTTTTTTCTCAGCAAGTATTGGAAGTCTATTCCTAAAAGGATTGTTCTCTGTTTGTATGAAGTTGAAAATGTTGTAAGGTATTGGAAACAGAATTTAGTTTTTAACAAATTTTTTGACGTGTACTGCAGGTCATATATATAGTCATATGCTCACCAAGTTGTGTCTGAGTCTGCTCCAGATGGCGAAGGAAAATGGAACGTGCAGGCTGCTTATTCCATTTGGATGTTTACACTACTACTGTATTTATACCCAATACTACTTGTACTCAGGAAGAGTGGCATTAGTATTGGATCAATGGCTATCAGAATCGGTTTCTGGCAGCCATTTAGGAATAAACTTGTGTAAAAAGAAAATCAAGTCTTGAATCAAAATATGATTCTTTGTAGTCTTGTCCAGCATTGGGTTTGTAGATAGGTGTCATCAATGTTAGTGAATTGTGTGACGATGGATGGTCCATCACATTGAATGTGATTTTTGTGCATAGTAGTTATGATAGGTTTTACCACAAGACAGTTGTAATTTTATGATTTTATGAAGAACCTGCCGTTAATGCAGGGTAGACCATTAGAAAAGATTGAAGTGTAGTAGTAATGTAATGTTTATAGTATTACCATCATTAAGCACTAGTCACATGTCAACATTTTCTTCAATCAATTCATTTTATGTCGTTAAATTCTATTTGTCTGATTTGTCTCATCAACAATTCGATTGCTTTATAATCATTAATGGAGTTGGTCACGGTAATCACGCACTGTGGTCCTGTAATCACAAATTGGATAAGTTTGTAGTTTGTACCGCTGGTTGGTTGTATCACAAAGCAATTGTTATGCCATGATAGATTGTCCGCAACTGTAGGATTGATTCCCTAATCATCAATTTCTACATGTACCATGATATTGAATTATGATTTTGGACTTTTATTTTAGATAACTTGTACTACTATGCTTCTATTAGATTTAATCAGATTCAACCCAACTCCACCCGCTAACACCCTTACTAATTTTCCTCTAAAAAAACCTTAATAATTGGTGTGTTTTGAAATTTTGGTATCATGAATATGTTTTTGATCCTCGTAGATATCTCAACTTTTTATTTAGATATCTCAAAAAAAATTCTTCGACTTTTAGTCCTCTAATACTTTTCCATCATTCACTTTTGATCTCTGTTTTTAAGTCAACTCATATACATCATTCAAAATTTTAATTTTTTATTTTGCAATTATGTTTAGAATATGATAAGAATCTATCGATAAATATATATGAATATAATATATGAATTTTTATATTTTCAACACAAAACTCATACTTTGTTAAAAAAAAAATTATATTATTTTTTTGAGAGATTGTAAACATTTTTGCAATTAATCATTTAAAAAATTTGAATTGTACACATGATTTGAGTTAAAAACAATGACCAAAAGTATCAACCAGAATCTTTTGGGACTAAAAGTTGAAGGAAAATTTTAAAAAGATTAAAACAAAAAAATTAAAATATTTACCGGAAGAAAACATATAGGGGGGCTAAAAGTTACACCATGCTAGTTTGAACTCCACTTATATTATATCCTCATGTCAGTTTACACCATCAGAGACTGAGAAATTGTCATAATCTCCATCAAAATCAACTAATCAAAAGAGGGCAAAAAATTATGGGGTCAAAATATCCATTTTTTTAAAGGCGGTCAAAATCGCAACTTTTTGAAAAAGTCCATTTAAGCATAAAAAATATTGAGTATCACTTGTCTCTAAAAATTAGAGTATCGACTGAAACACGGGTTGAACCGGACAAGTGGTAAACGAATGGCGACCTCAACCCCAAACAGAACCGTCGAGCCTCCGTCTTCCGCCACAGGAACACCTCAACCTCCGACTACCACTCCGCCTCCTTCGAACCCACCACTACCTCGTCCGGTGGCGAAACCGGAAGCCCCATTACCAGAACCCAAAACCTCTAGCGACGCCAACTTAATCCTAGTCCCTAGCCACTCAAGATGGTTCTCATGGGATTCCATTCACGAATGCGAAATCCGTAACATTCCCGAATCTTCCAAGAACCCTAGGGTTTACAAATACTACAGAAACTCTATCGTCAAGTTTTTCAGATTTAATCCTAACAGAAAAATCACATTCACCGATGTTCGCAAAACCCTAGTCGGTGACGTTGGTTCGATTCGAAGAGTCTTTGATTTTCTTGAAGCTTGGGGTTTAATCAATTATCATCCCTCTTCTTCGCTCAGTAAACCTCTCAAATGGGAAGATAAAGACACCAAACCCGACGCAGCATCGAATTCCGCAGAATCTCCTTCTCCGGCACCTGTCAAAGAAGCTAAGAGAATCTGTAGTGGCTGCAAAAATCTCTGTGTCATGGCTTGCTTTGCATGTGAGAAGGTCAGTTTAGTTAAAGATTTTTTACACTGTCAATCAATTGTAATTCTCTCTTTTTTTTTTTAAAGAGGAAACAGAAGATGCATTGACGATGCAAAATAGTTATTAAATAATTTTACACTGACATCCAATAAAATTAGGAAAATATTTTAAAATTAGTTGTATGACATGGCAGGTTGATGGTTTCTTAGCGGATGACAGTGTAAAACTCAATTTATCACCATTAAATACATATATGATTGACTGTGTAAAACTTTTATGCTGGGAGTGTATTGAAATTAAACTAATTCCATAATTTGAAATGTGAATTTCGGTGCAGAATAATATGACGTTGTGTGCGAGGTGTTTTATTCGTGGAAACTATCGAATTGGTATGAGTAATACAGAATTCAAGAGAGTAGAGATAAGCGAGGAGACGAAAAATGAATGGACTGAGAAGGAAACACTGAATCTTCTTGAAGCTATTACAAATTTCGGTGATGATTGGAAGAGGGTTGCTCATCAAGTTGTTGGTAGGACTGACAAGGAATGTGTTGCCCGTTTTTTAGAGCTTCCTTTTGGTGATCAGTTTCTGCATTCTCAACACTCCGAGTCTGCTCCTTGCATTGATGATGGTTCTGATCAGTTGAAGCCTCCTGTTGATGCTGAATGTGAATCCGAAACTGTTGCGTCTGATAAATCTAGTAAGAGAATGTGTCTCACACCTCTTGCGGATGCTAGCAATCCTATCATGGCTCAGGTTCTTTCTTGGCTTAAAACTATCCTTGTTTTCTTTGAATTGTTATTGTTATTGATTACATTTGTGTGTTATAATGTTTGGGGAAAAAAATGAAACTTCATTTGATTACGTGTAGCATTGAAGGAACATGATACCGAGTTAAATTCCAATTGTTCTGGAATCGCTGTCTTAATTCTTAGTAGTTGGTTGGTAATGACTGTGCTCTGACACGGTCTTTTGAAATTGATTATACTCAGTCCCATGTTGAATGAAGAATGATTTCTTTCAAGTTCTTGTGTCTTAACAATTTATCTGTTCAAATTATTGCAGGCTGCTTTCCTTTCTGCTTTGGCAGGGACGGAGGTTGCACAAGCTGCTGCTCAAGCTGCTCTGACAAGTTTGTCCAATGTTTACAAATCAACTAGAATTAATTACCGGTCATTTCCAAGGAATACATTGCAGCAAGGTGAGAATGACATATAACCTGGGTTAAGATTATAGGCTTTGAATGAATTTAAGTTGTCATCTATCTTAATAGGGTTTATCTTGAAATGGACGAACAAATGTTCATCGCGTACACTTCATTAGTTTGAATGGTTACGGAAATTTTTAAACTCAGATTTTCTCATTAGAAATGGTGTTTCATACAGATGCTGCTGTTGCATCCAATGGTGGTAATGCTTCAGATTCTATCCAAGGATCTTTATTGCGTGCAAATTTACAGCTTGAGAAGGAAGAATCAGACGTGGAAAAAGCAATTTCTGAGGTTATTGAAGTTCAGGTCTGTCATGTGTTAGCGATTTAGTGTTTTGTTTGATGGTGTTTGCACTTATTAGTTTAATAATCTTTGCTAAATATTGGATGTTGTGCTCTATAGATGAAAAATATCCAGGACAAGCTTATCAGTTTTGAGGATTTAGACATGGTAATGGAAAAAGAACGCCAGCAGTTGGAGCAAACGAAGAGTTTGTTATTCCTTGATCAGCTCAATCTTTTATTTCGTAACACATCTGCACCAACGACCGGAGAAGGCAATCATGTAAAAAGGAATTGATGACTGACAAGTCTTAGTTAGCTATTGATCTTAGGTTTAGCTGAGTGCATTCAATTTTCCTTTTTAATTAGTCTGCACGCCGTTTGCTTTTTTTGCGAAATCACTGAAGTGTTGTTCAATATTATAATAGCAGTATCTCATATCAACTGTAGGCGTTTCATTATATATCGTTAACTTGCTAACACATTTCTGCCTAGAAACGGTATGAAAGTTTCAAATATATTTTGTTTACGCCACATTTATCTACCCTCCCACCCCAAGGGTAAAAGTAGGGGTAATGAAATAAGGAAAAACTTCCTAGTTTCAAATATATATGTCAAGGAACTTTGAAAACTTGTGTATACATTATTACTTTTGTTTCAGGAGGGTGTTTTTTTAATCACAAAGAACTGATTATTTATATCAAAATTGAAATGAAGTTGCATCACTAATCACAAAATACACATTTAAAAACAAATTTTAAGTCATTAGAAATTAGTTTTAGAGCAATCATGTAAAACTGAAGCATATGTCAATGTCCGACACCACACAGTTATCACTTGTTTTTCCTCATATGTTTGGGTTATCGCTAGGGAAATGGCTTGACTAACTTGTTTATTTACTGAACTGTCATTAGATTAAAATGACATTCAGGTCAACTTGAAGAATAATACATTTGCTTTCTTTTTATCCGACAAACAGGGAGAAAATAAATAATCCCTTTTCCCCCTTTTTTCCATTCCATCAAAATTCAAAACTTATATATAAAACCATCCTACTTTCCCTTTATTTTTATTTTCTTTTTCTTCATTCTTTCCTATCCATTTTCCATAAGCAACAAACCACAAGGGTAATGTTTAACCGAAGGTACTTGTTTTCACTTCAAAATATCTTATCCATTACATCAATTAGTGCTATGCATTTATACTGTTTCGGTTTTGAAGGAAATGTCACAGTAAATATCATACACTTAGGATTTTGACAGACATTTCTAGCATAGAAATAATGTAATGAAAACATCACGAGGGAGCCCATGAAAGAAAGCAAAGAAAAAAAATAATTCTCGTCGCCAACATTTCTTTATATGAATTTAAACGATCGAACTGCCTGCAAATTTCAAGTGGAAGCTGAATGAGTTTCAGTATGTAAAATAGAACCTACTTCAATGAACTATGTATATTGCATAAGCTAAATGCCAACATGAATATCTTTGAGTATCAGAACCTTTGTTCTGTCAAATATTTGAATATGTCAACCATGAAAAGAAGTTAACCTTCTGAATTTTGGAAGCATACTTGTCTGTTTCCTCTTCCCCATACTGCATGTAGGCAGGAAACAAGATAAGAGTCATTACTAAGCAACATTATTTTTTGGCACATAGATGACAATAGCCATTAGACTAACGAACATTTAGCTCTAGATTGAAACATCACACACACAGACACTGCGGTATATCGAATAGTACCTGTCCTGTCACTGTATACAGTCTGTTATACCAGCCATTTGTTAACATCCCAATAGCTGAATAGAGATGTTTGCGACCCTCACCAGGACTTTGCAGCGTATACTCAATGAAATAAAATCCTGAACCGTTTTTTAGAGGCAAACTAGCAGTTAGAACTTCAAAATTCAACCCATAATTTCAGTTTGGAGAAGTCTCTCTCTGTCTCATTAAGAATACATTAGAACTATATGTAACCTATAACATATTTTCTTTCCCTTACAGTTTCAACTTTATAACATGTACTGTAATGTAATGCAGCAGCTTTCAATGACATTTAAGAGTAAAATTATGCACCTTTAGATGATTTACAATCTATGAGTTTAGCAGCCACACCAGGTGGTTTTTTCCAGCTTCTATCCAACCCACTAACCTGTCAAATTCATATTAAGCAAAATAGGGTGAATATTAAGCATTAGCTGAAACTGGTAGCAAGAAAAACCAGCAAATAACAGTTATGAATCTGATCAAGAAATGACACCAGAGTGTCAGCAAATTCTTCAACTTTGCCGAATGATTCCATCTTAGTGAAATCTGGACCCACTCCTGTGATCACAACGCTGACTGCAGCAACATATCAATAACAAATAGTTTATATTGCAATTTGCAACTGATGAAGAAACAAATTTTTTGAGTTTGATTATACCATTGGAATTAGATTCCTCTTTTGGGTAGAAAGCAGTTAATGATTTGAACCCTGCAGATTCTCCTGTTCCAATTTGCCACTCTGATCCAAATCATTAAAACAAAAAAGTACATAATTCAAGTTAAGCTATTGAATTGAATTGAATTGAATTTGAATGTATATATAGTTTTGCTTCCAAACTTTCAATTAAATTCACCTTGTGGAATATCTATCTTGAACTTATTCTCATCATCAGTGTAGATACTAAAATCCTCAGACACATCTGCGACACACGTTTAAATTAAAAAACAAGCTATGATATTTACCATTTCCGATGTAGTAGTAACAATAGAAAGTTTTAAAAAATAAAAAATAAAAAGCAGTAGAAATTAATCACCATTGAGTGCCAATGCATTTGAGTCAGTAGATGAAGCTGCAATTGCTGCAGTGGATGTGTAAAGAATCAGTTGTCTTCTATTAACCGCAAGTCCTTCTTCTGAGGATGAGCTGATAAAAACACAGAAGTTCATAGTATTATTAAGCATAATATTCAAGTTCAATGTTTAAGCATGATGAGGCACAAGAAATAATGGAAATTGAGAAGTAAACGTTATTCTTATCTTACAGTAAATTTTGTGGTCTTGTTTTATGATGTTCCACGGTTATGGGAGATGATAAACCTGAACAAAAAACTTAGGCAAATCCATTAGAAATATTGAACAGTATGCAAATTTAGTATAGAAATGAGGAAGGTGAGTGGTGAAGGACCTTTGTCGCCGGCAGTGGCTGTTGGTCGGATGTGTAGACAGCTGAACCATGAAATGGATGCCATTCCTTTAAGATCAGCTTCTTTCTCTTCTCAGTTCTCACCCTTCAGTTCCTTTATTATCATCTGTTTAATTACACTTGTATCCTCCATAGAGAAAACACATCAAAGGGACCAAAATTTGAAAGAAATATTTAGAAAAACTAAAAATAAAAATTGATACAATTGAAAAGATAAAAAAACATCTCTCCAGTAAGCTTAGCTCAGTTGGTAGGGACATTAGATAATATATACAGGGGCTCGGGTTCAAACACTGGACACCCCACTTCTCCATATTTAAATGTGTGAGTTTCAACCACTAGACTACTTGACAAAAAAAGTTCAAAAACATATTTTAGAAAATGGATTTATGTCATTGGTAAGTAATTTGTTTTTTAGTTGAGTAACCGAGTGGATAGATTACACACTTTATGTGTGAAGAAGCGGGAGATATGGGCCCAAACCCCAATCTTTACACATAATCTCACTTATGATTATCAATTGAGTTACACTTACCGTTGAGTTTTGTATTGTATTCACTGCATTTTGTTAAAATAAGATGTTTGATCAAGATGTTATACCAGATGTCTTAGACATGTAAGTACGACATCTTAGCTTACAACACCTTGGCTTAAGGTGAAGCGTTTTGTTTCACATTCTTGGAAGACTATGTTTTAGCGTGAGATCAAAGAAGATTTGATTGAAAATTTGATTCACGTAACTTGTGCTCCAAGAGACATGTATTTCTAAAAGCTGCATATGTCGGTTTGTGCTTTGCCGTATTTTCTAAGTTAAATGTTCTAGACATTTAAGAAAATAATATATTTGCTTCTAGAAGATTGTTGCTGAAAATATAAAAGATTTGTTTCAAATATATTCTGTGCTTCCAAAAGATTGTTGAAAATATACTTATGGATAGTAAATATATTTTTGTAGGAATATTTGATGCAAATATATTTTGGTATGTTGAAGGAAAAGCCCAATTGCTGAATGACTGTATAAGGAAGATGAAACTCTAAATTCAGTTACGAAATCAAAATTATTGAATTGAGTATTTAGATTTTCGTTGTTAAGCCTTGTGCATTATTTTGTACACCTCTCTTGTGCCGCCATTCAATATAAGAAGGCCGAGTGTAGGTTTGTTTAGTTGAGTAGTAATTTGTCTTTGTAGACCGCTTTAGTGCATCTTGCAAGAGTTGGTTTTGTTCATTGGAGTTGTTCTCCTTATTTGATTGTAATTGTGATTGAGTCAATCACATGGGTTGTGATTGAGAAAATGAAGTGAGATGTGATCTCATATATAATGAGTCTTAGATAGATATTTACGCGTAGTGATTAGGTGAGAAGACGGTGAATTAGGGTTGTTCACATAGGACTTTGAACTAATACTATTAAAAGTGAATTTCTTTTCTTGACATGAATGCCTCCAAATGTAGGTGATGTTGCACCGATTTGGGTTACCAAGTCTCTTGTGTTCTTCTTTATCGCACTTTACTTTTATATTTTGTTTGTTGTTATTGTGTTGGAATTGTCGTGCCTTTGTCGCGTAAAACATCTATCCTATGTACAAATTGTCCAAAACATCGTGTAAAACATTTACCAGAATTGTATGTACGATGCTTGTCATTGGTAATTAAAGACATTTATTTAATTTAATTTTCCAAGCCTTAAATTTATCCACACGAAGTCAAATCTGTTGTCAATCTTATCAATAATTTAAACTAATTTTTAAGGGGATTAAAACTATTATATAATGTAAAAAGTAATATAAAAAAATTTTGTTGAACAAAAGTTATATAATTTTTCCCTAAAAAAAAAAGTTATATAATCTTATAAGCCATATTTATTTTAAATGTTTAAACAATTAAAAGGGAAAGATACACCATTTTTTATTACTTTTTCTACACTCATCTAAATATATATTTGTTTACACTTGTAAGAACATTTTTAAGAGTAATTACATTAAAATGAAAGTTTAATTGTATCATTAGTTAATCATTTTTTTTAAAAAAAAAGTTCAGAAAACCAACCGCAACAACATGAATATATATAAACTTGAGGCACACTGGCACCAACATTTTTTCCCTTGCAATACATTTGCAGAATCTCCAAGTCATAAGCAACACTGGGATTTAAGTCATTCTCTCGGATATAATTCAAACCTGTCACTGCATCACTCCTAGGGCTACTGATATGCATGTCAGGAAAATTGTTGCTTTGATGATCCTCTTCTTGTTTCTCAGCTTGAGCTAAGTTGTCTTCCACCTACATTGGTTGTATAGGAAGTACACTAATAACGATAAGAGATATCTCTATCTCATGATATTATTGTCATACCTCGTTCAATGATAGATCTTGAGTTTTTTTTTGTTGGGCGTGTCAAATATTTGTGGAATATATATTAGACAATTTTAAGAAATTAGCAAAATCATTATGTGTAGTGGTTCATTTGCTTGAATCCTACATGGGGGGTGACAATTCAAGCTCCGACATGAACATTTTTATTAATACAATAATAAAATATTATTAATGTAATATATATATATATATATATAATAAAAAAAAATGGGGTGGGTCAAACCCACGCCCACTGGGAGATTGGAAGATTGTCTATCCACTACGCCAACCATAAATCATGTGAAATAATATGCCTAATATGATATTTTTTTTAAACTCGAGAGGGGTAGTGGCTCCTATGGGTCTCCATGAAAATTCACCACTGACCTCGTTGATGTGGCGACCCGTCATTGCCTCATTAGTTATATGTGTAAAATTATGATACACTTGTTGTGTATATAAATGGAATTCTTAAAGAAAATAAATTAGTTATACGAAATACTTCAAATAATATGTAAGTACATAAATTAAGTGGAAAATCTGATAAAAGAGTGATGCGAGAATGAGTTGGATTGTGGAGAACCCGCACAAATGTGTGTCGATTTTTATTTTGAAAGATTAGATGTGCGTCAATGTTATCATTTGACTTCACATATATTATTTTCATTTGAAATATTTTTTTTTTGTTAACCCTTCAATTCTCAAGACAAAAGGGTTTAATACGTTTGACAAAAAATTAATCCTAAATTATACTATCAATTTCACCCAAAAATCAAAACTCAAGTTCACCTAAATTATACTATCAATTTCAAAAATATTATTTTCGGTCATAAATCATATTATCAAGAATTGAAATAATAATAAGTATATCTAGAAACTCAAGAAACATATTATTTTTGGTCATAAATCATATTATCAATTTAAGCAATTACATAAACAATCAAAGGTGTTCACAAAATACAACACATTTCAGACTCTAGACTTAAGAATTTCTAAGATATGAAAGTTAATAAGAAATTCTAAGTGTTTGATGTGTATAGATTTTGACAGAGTAATAGAACTTGAAAAATATTGCAGAGTCTTGTTATTTCTTCAAGTCTTCAATCTTTTATATAGAAGTTGAATAGAGACGTTGAAGAGTGTCAGCGCATCATTAGAGTCGTTAGAGAAGCTTGATCAATGAACATTTATTTGTTGCTTGATTTGATTAATGTCCTCTGAAGGAATGATTTTGAAATCTTTCATTGATAAATAATTATCCGTTCTTTTCCAAAGAAGACATAGTTGTAGCTTCGTACAATGCACGTGGAAATGTTGGAGGCAGTGGTCGTACAATTGTCCTTCAATGAAAATGACATCCATTGACTCTCTGAACTTCAGAATTACCATTGCTTGATCTTCATAACTACCATTGCTTGATATCCATTATGCACCTTTGGTATTCAGCTATCCAGAGTCTGAGAAATTCAGCTTCTGAATAATCCAGCTTCCTGGTTACCTTTAGAATCTGATTGCTCCAACTTCTGGGTTGTCATCAGAGTCTGACTTGATACTTAACTTCTCTTGAAAATTCTTTGCTCTACATTTGTTCTTTCAGAACTAATACATATTTAAGACATTGTGAATTTTTGTCTACGTTCCTGCACACTTGAACAAATATTAGCATATCCAATTGATCTTTTAACACCTTTTTATCATCAAAACTTAAGAGACATTTTTTTAACTTATTTTATTCCAACATACCGCTCAAATAAAATATTATTTTCGGTCATAAATCATACTATCAATTTAATGATTAAATAATAAGTTAATAAATTTGAATAAAAGTTTTTTATTTTAATTTTTTTAATAATAAATTAATTTTAATAATATTTATTACATAAATGTTTTTGGGAGATTTGATAATATTTATTAAAAATAGTTTTAATTAAGCTTTTTATAATATCTAATTACATTCATTTTTTAAATTGTAAATAATATTTTTAAGTTATATTTAAAAATTTAATATATTTTCTCAAAATAATTTGGCATTAATCAATTTTTTAAACGTTCACACGATAAAAAATTCCCTATTTAAAAAAGTTGACATGCTTGGTTCATGAATTTACTTTTTCATTTTTTTTTGTTAAAAACTTAAATTTTTTCAAATGACTTTTTTTATTTTGACCATTTTTAACAAATATTGGATCCTTGTTGCCTATAAAAGGAGTGTCCAACCTTACATTATAGGCACACTAAAACTTAGCAATTTGCGACACATTTTCGAGTCACTTCCCCTCATTCTTTTTGACACATTTTCGAGTCAACTTCCCCTCACTCTTTTTGTCCTTCAAAGAAATCGAAAAATAACTGAAACCATGTCAAGATCTGAATTAAGGAATGATGACCAACAACAACCAACCATCATCCCTGCCAGTATCGATAAGGGCGAATCGCCGGTGGCCGATATGTCATTTTCTCCAACCCCTCCCTTCGTGGACCAACAACAGCCGCCACTACCACAACCACCAACCATCACTGCTACCACCATCAATAGTGGTGAATCACATGTAGCAACGACGTTGACCGCTGTGCCATCTTCTTCAATCCCTCCCTTATCTTCTGTCTCAGCTGATACATCCAAAAAGCGTAGAGGCAGACCTATTGGTTCTCGCAACAAAATCCAGTCTAAAAGAAGGGCTTCTGGTAACTCGCTTTTTCTTTTTCCTTATTTTTTTTATAGAGTATGCTCCAAACCATCTCTTTTAGAGCTTTTTTTTCTTTCTTCATTATATATAAAACTAAGCAAAATCAAAAACTTGGTTACATTATGTTTTTTCCCCCTTAAATTATTATTGTATTTTACTATGATCTCTCAAGTGTTTTCATTTGAAAGTGAAATCTAAAAAATAAAAATAAAGGACGAAAAGTGTAATTAAATCTTAAAACTAAGTTGATTTTGCTTTCTTTTATCTTATAATGGAACTGCATTGACTTTTGTGTTGATCGCTAAATATTTTAAATTGTAAAACATGAACGGGATTGATGGATATGGATCCATGGTTGTTTATATTTATTTATTTATTTTTATCAAATTTTTTACTTATCCATTCAGAATAAAAATACTTATTTATTGATTACCATGTTGATAAATTACTTTTTTCCTCCCATCTCTTGTTATTCTATTTTTCTATGCATTTTTTTTATTGATTTATGTACAAATTGGACATATATTCAATCAAATAACACTATAATGAAATTTTTTAGGTTAGATCATAAAATATCTCTATAAATATTTATTTTATATGATTTAAATTGAACACATGTGTCTTGACCAAAATAAATAAATAAATTGAACACATGTGTAAAGTGTTACACTCCCAATGCATAGTATTAATTTATTTATTTTTCTTTTCTCCGAAAATGCAAGTTCTTTATTATTTCTTTCAGTATTCCATTGAAATTTTGTAGACTTTAGCTATTTTCTCATTTTAATGTCATATTATTTGGATATATGTGATGCGCTCTTATGGAATCTTTTTGTAGGATCGGTGAGACCTGCAAAGGCCCACATTATGATGGTGAATGTCCAAGAGGTATTGTACAATTTTTCTTACAAATTAAGTATACGGAATGCATGGACCATATGTGGTGTATTATGTTTTCTAGATAATTATAGGTTTTTCAGTAATTAATATTCTTTGGTAAAAACTTTTTATATGTGCCTCTTATATTATGACATCTATACTTCACGTGGTAATTTGGTGAATAAGTTGTTTGTGGGAGTATTTTTGTGAACTTCATAGATTTGATATATTTGTTGTTTACAATTTGAGAAAAACAAAATCTAAGAATTTAATGAGTTTGGTTATACAAAAACAAAATACAAGCCGAAGCCCTAAATTTAATATCTTAATTTATTATATATATTGAATAGACAAAACCATTAAAATTCACACGCATAAGAGAAGAGGCGAGTGTTCGAACCACAATCACAACATTCACTCTAATAATATCGATATTTTTATCGATTGAGCTATAACTTGTAAATATAATGTAAGTTATCATTATTGTCTTCTATTTGGGGGAAATAGGATTTGAGGTTTTAAGTCACTCTAATCTCCAAACATTCTGTCATTTGTCATTTAGAAAGAAGAAAAAAAATCTTGCTAAGGACCAACTATTGATTTTTCTTGTACATATATGTTTTGGCATTCAGAATGTGTTAGAAAAGATTATGACATTCTCCCAGAATCTCTCTGAAAATATAAGCATATTATCGGCAGTTGGGACCACATCCAAAGCAACTATTTGTGTAGATCGTAAAATAGAGACTTACGAGGTTAGTCGTCCTACAATTTTATGGTTTGTTTACTTTCGTAAAAACATATTTATTTTCATTTTTAAAAATATGTGTTAATTTTATATAGACTCTAATTTTTTTTTTATTTTGTTTTGCCAGGGAAAATTTGAGATTATATCTCTTGGTGGGTCTTTGTTTCCTGATAAGAAAGAAAGTCATTGCAAGATATTTGAAGGCTTAAATGTGAGTTTAACATCAGATGGTAGTGTATTTGGTGGTAAACTTGTTGATATTTTGATTGCTGCTTCTCCTGTTCAGGTATATTTTTAAATAAAAAAATTCAATTGCATTTGATCCAAAATTTAAAAATACATTTGATTTTTTAGATATTTTTTCTTATACTGATGAACCTATTTTCTCTCAAAATTTGGTGCTGATTTTGCAGATAGTATTAGGGAGTTATCCTGCAGGGAATCAAGAGGTAGTCAAGTCTGACCCAAAAGAGCCTCCTAAAGAAGACCCAAGTCCACCATCAGTTGAGAGTCAAGAGAAAGTCGAGTCTGACCCAAAAGAGCCTCCTAAAGAATACCCAAGTCCACCATCAGTTGAGAGTCACGAAAAAGTCGAGTCTGACCCAAAAGAGCCTTCTAAAGAAGACTCATGTCCACCATCAGAGATTACTCTTAACAATTCATCTTCAGATGGGCTTAATGTCCTAGTTTAAAACTAGATATTCCCAGTTACTCTTGTTGTTCTATCCATTTTTTTATGAACTATCAACATGCGATTTTTGCTTTGATTATGTGTTAAATAAAATTGTGACTTATATAAGCATTCAAATTTGGTTTTTGCCTTGTCAAATTAGTATAATCTTCTAACTAAGATCTTGTCATTGCTAAGTTTATGATTTAGTATACTCACCAAAATTCAAAATTAGAGCATGTTCATGTAAGAAATGAGATTTTTTTTTTTGGGTAAATCAAGGTATCATGTGGAGAAAGTGCCTCAAATATAGATTTTTTTTCTTATACTTGTAATTCAAATTGTGACAGTGGGTAGTTCGAATTAAGTATTTTGAATTATGTCAATAGGCAATTTGAATTACCTGATGAAAAAACATCATACCGAAAGCGGTAATTCTAATCATGTTAATGGTCAAGTTATAGTAATTCGAGTTATGCGGGTTCCAAGTCCATAAATACAATTTTTTTACCTCATTGTTTTTTAGTAGCATGAAACTTAAAGCCTAAGAGTTAGTGCCTCTTGAGAGAGTGGCTAGGATTCATGAACAAAGAGAGTGGAGACAAGAAGAATGAACATAAAGAGAAGATCATGGCTCTTGTGTTGAGGTTGCTCCTTGTGAGGTTCTTGAATGAGAGACAACACCATCACAAAGGGGACTCAAAAGGGGATTGAATGGGTAGACAAATTTGGTGTGTTTGTACCTCTACTCTTTTTATTTTATGCTATAGATTGATGGTGTGGTTTCATTAAACACATAGGTCGCTAGATGTGTCATGTATTGAATTTATTGTTGCTTAGATTGTTAAATTTAGTCACCATTACTTGTTTGTCGGACACATTTTCTTAGCATGTTTGATTGAATTTACAACATATTTTTTGTACGCTACCACAATAACTAATTCACCTGAGATCCATTTTAGACAAACTTGTTGAAAATAGTGAATCAAATTAACAACACGTACTTTTCTTTTGCGTATAGCAAACTAGTGAATATTATTGAATTGAAGACATTACAATAACATTGCTTCAAAGGAAAATATGGAAATTAGAAATTTATAGAGAATTCAAAGAAGAAATTAAGACAAAGGAAATTATGTAATTCAATGGATCAACGATATATGAATATGAAGTTAAATCTTATTTCTTTTTAGTGGGATAAGAAGCCATCTTGTAGAGTCCACAAATGCCTTCAGACTTTCCAATGTTTCTCTTCATCCTTATAAACCCTTTCTCACCCCACTTTGCTCCCCATGAATTCTTCACTATAATGTAATCCAAACCCTTTGATGTACCATATCCAACGGCTGACACACCATGATCTAGCTCACTTCCGCAATGTCCATCAAACACACCCTACAAATGGTAGTTAAATAATCAGTTCAAACAATTCCATTAAGATTAGATTCACCCATAAAAAAAAAAAACAGAATTTTCCATGGCAAATTATAGTTTTATAATTAATTAATTAAACATACTCCACTATAGAACTGGAAATCTCTGCCTGAAGCCTCTATGGCCACACTGAGGGGTTGGTTGGCAAGTGCCTTCAATAAGCTTTGTTCATTATTTTGTGGCACGTCATGATATCCATTAATAGTGACAACCTCAGTTACTTCCTGGTGAAACAAACCAATGAAAGTTATGTTACTTATAACTTTAGTATGAAACAATATGTTTTAGATTGAATCTATGTACCTTTTTCATCTCGCAAGTGCTTTCCTCCATAATGTAAGGATAATCTTCCTCTTTATGTAGTCCACCATTTTTTACAATGAAGGAGAATGCATAGTCCATTAGACCCCCATTGCAACCATTGTTGTAAGTTGTGTCACAGTCGATTAATTCTTGCTCGGACAAAGATGTCAAATTCCCTGTCACAATTTGGTTTATTCCTTCAACCGCGGCAACAGTCGAAAATGCCCAGCAACTACCTGCAAGTCCTCGTGTTCATATCACCATGTTATTATTCTTGCAACCTATTTCTGAACAAAACTATATGAATAGATTTTCGTATATAGCAATAATAGTATACTTACCACATTGACCTTGATTCTTGACCGGGGTTACAGCACCTTTCTTTCTCCAATCAACAGACTTAGGCAAATCAACATCTCTATAAGTGAATTCCTCTTCTGAGGACTCTCTCCTTTGAGACAAGTCAACCTTTAGTCCAAGATACTTGTTCTTGAACTCTTGATGGCTCAAATCAGCAAACTCATTCAAACCAAGCCAGTAGTTGCTCACAACCTTGTTCCTATCATCAATGTGCTTTAGATTATCCTTAAAGACCTCGAACCTGAGTAGCTTTTCTTCAATGGTCTCATAAATCTTGCCGTGTCTCGACATCCATGATTCGAAGAGCTCAATGAGCTTATCCATGGACTTTAAGTCCTCTGATGAATAGCCCACGATGGAGAAATCTCGTCCAAATGCTAAAGATAGAAATAAGCATAAGGAGCAGGTCAGGACAAGTGTTTTGGGGGAGAAAAAAGCCATGATTGGAAACAATGTGTTATTGAATTGGTAAATAGAAGAGAAGAATATAAGTGAAGGGATGAGAAAGAATGTGCAAAGGGGGTAGTATATATAGGTTGTGCTTTAGATATTGCTTTAAAGGAACGTTTGTTGGAATATTTATTTTATATACAATGGTGTATATATGATATGATATGGTATAGTGAGTTGAGTAGTCTTTAACTTTAAGTATGTTTTTGACATCCAATTGGAGAACAAGCAAGCAAACAATCTGAAAACCAAAATTACAGCAACGGTAATTGAGTATTTGTGTGCAAGATCCATTCTAATTAAGCTTCACATTTTCCACCTCTATGTGCATCTCCTTGCAAATACAAAAACAAGAATATCAAATGTTCTAGAAGAAATAATAAAGGAAAATTTTACTCTACGTCCCCACATAAGTCCCCATGCCCCATACATTCTTATTTTGCCTCCACACTTTTCACAAAAGAAATTAGGGTTAATAGGTCTTTACCCCCTGTAATATAGGTCATTTCCGGTTTTCTCCCCTTAATTTTTTTTTTGATTTACCCTCTGTAAAAAAAATTGTTTTGATTTACCCCCTAATAGGCCAAACAAAAACCTATTTTATTTTATTTTTCAAGAAATTTTCGTTTTTGTTTGGCCTATTAGGGGGTAAATCAAAATAGTTTTTTTTACAGGGGGTAAATAAAAAAAGAATTTACAGGAAAGAAAACCGAAAATGACATATATTACAGGGGGTAAAGACCTATTAACCCAAGAAATTATCTCAATATTTTGTATTAAAAGAACATATTTTGAATTTCTCAAAATGTGAAAAATCATGAATTTTCCAAAATACCTTAAACATAAATAAATTTTCGATCTTGTTAACAAGTGTCGTAAAAACATTATTTATTGATTGTAAATAAAAGAATTATTTATTGAAAATGTTAAATATTTTAATTTTCAATGCACTGAATGCACTATTTTCTATTTTCTTTTACTATTTTAAACTATTAAACAAAGTTTTTAAGAACCCGTTAGCATTTTCCAATTATACCAAATCAACCTTATTGGATGCTAAGTATTTTAGCAAAAGTCCTTGTCAAAAAAAGCTTTTATCAAAACTAATTGTGTTGGCTGCAAAATTTCAAACTAATCATTTAACATGGTGATGTTACAATGTTTCCTTTATTTATTTTTTAACTATAAAATAATTCTCCCTAAAACAACTATAAAAATATTTTAGAGAATTTTTAACATTATCCTATCGAAAATTGGATAATCACATTTTGTCACATAACTCATAAGCTTAAGATAGCATCACAAAAATTTTAGTATCCCAAAAGCAACAAAAAATAATTGTAATCGAACCCAAGCCGAGAGATTTGGTACTCTAATGTGGCCACAACATGTGGCAACATAGTTTTAAAATTTTCCCTCTTGAATCCAATGGCTTTGCACCGTGTTGTACAAAATTTCAGTTGATGCATTTCATCCAAATACGAGACAAAATATGTGGAGGAAGAGCTAGAGAAAGATTGAAGAGCGAGACAAGCTGAGATATATGAAGATGTGGGAAAATGAAGGTCGTTGCAAATAGAGATAGAGCACAACATACTTTGCCGTGAAAGGGAAAATGAAGGTCGCATGGAGGAAGATTATGAAGATGGGGGTAACGTTTCACCATAAAATTGAAAATGAGAATAATGGAAAAGGATTACGATGAAAATACGAGGGGTGTCTTACTAGGTGCGGGAGTTTATTTGACATAGGCCAAATAATAGTTTGCTGATTTTCTAGTCCCAACAAAAAAACACTTCTCTAATTTTCCTATATTGTTATATGAAAATTTTACTCTATACCCCTAATATTAGTCCCCATATCCCCATAGAACATGCGAAATTCCAAAAACACCTTTTTAATATAACAAAGATATTCTAAATTTTACACATTTTTAAAAAATTCTGAAATCTCAACTTTTTGATATTTTAAAAGTTTTATACAACATAAACTAAGTCGGCGCTTAGTCCTACAAATTTTAAAAGAAAAAAAAAAAGGAAAACGCAGTTTGTTGAAAATAGAGGTGTCGTGAAAAACAAACCCGTATAATGGTTTCCGCTCAATGGAATTGAAAGTTTGAATAACAATATATAAAAACAACGCGTAAGCGTTCGCGTGAGTTTTGTGATTGAGCCTTCGCACTACATATCACTGCTAAAAAATGAAATTTAAATCTTAATGTTCCACATTTTCTTTTTTTTGAAGAGGCTAAACTGAAATATATTACCATAAAAAAGCGTTATTCCCAGCACAAGGGGTGTTAAGGAAAAACGGCAAGGTCTGAACAATATTTACAAAGGGAACCAAAAACAGAAAAAGATGAACAAAAGGATAGAAACTATTAGCCTATGTCCAATATGGTGAACGGGCTAAGTCACTAGCCATGCAGATGGAAGGGAAGAGAAGTGTGCTTCGCCTTCAACCACATATAGGAGATAGACTTAATCCTTTCAACCACCTGAAAAAGCGGGCTTTCTTTGCCTTTAAACAATCTGTTGTTTCTTTCCTTCCAGATTTCCCAGACAGCTGGATACCAAATAACCTGTAAAATAGATCGCCGCTTCTTCCCGATCCCACCACAATAGACAAACTGATTTAAATGATCCAGGACGTAAAATGGGTTGACCACGGAGACACCAATCCACCTATAAATCAAATGTCAAACAGAACCGAAAATATTACAATGCAAAAATAAATGAGGAGTTGATTCGACAAAGTCACATCCTGCCATGCACATCCTAACATCCTGATGAATAACACCTCGCCGGAGGAGATTGTCTTTAGTAGGCAATCTGTCTCGAAACAAGCGCCAAACGATGTTCCACATTTTCTACTATTTAAAAATTCTAAAATATTGAAACACAAAAAAGCAAAACGACAACGTCAACCTTAGTTTTAATGTAGGCTAAACCAACACTAAACCTAAAAAGTATAAATCTAAATCAAAAATCCTCGAAAATATGTGTCTTTTGTGTTGGATTTAGCACTGGGGTGGTCTATTGTATGCTTGTGTTACCCATTAGGGTTGACATAAGCTTTTATGTGATATGTTGGGGAAAAAATACACGCTAATAAATTGCTTACAAGCTTATATTTATAGATAAAAAAAAAGTTCTTCAAAGAGGATTTATATTTAGTGTGTGAGAGAGAATACACTCAAAATCTTAACTTGTACTAAAATCTCAACAATTTTTTTTTATTTTATATATGAGACATGAAGGAGTATGATATTGGTTGGGGGATTTGTGGAGGTTAAAATGAAAATAAAAGAGGAAAGAGGTAAGCATCGGGCACAGACAAGGGCTAAGGGAGTAGAGTAGGCTTATGTAAGCTATTTGTAGGTGTATACTGTAGGGCTATGGATGGATTATTGGACTTTAGCACTGCTCTGCTTTGAACTTTGATTGATCTTTTACTTGAGCGAGTAACTAAAGATCTAAGGTGTCTGCACACTGCATCCTTCAGATTTAGTTTCAGATCTTCATTCATTCAAAAATGCTGATGAATGCCATCTTAATTAGGAGTTTTGTGGACTATATTATTATTATTGGATAAACAATGCACGTGTACTGTCACATTATTAATGTAGTAAACAAATAACAGTACCACCACAGCACTGGTCAGCTACACCCACGCTACTACTGCCCTTCTTACCTCCCACCTTCCCACCCAACCCACGTACAGTTCTACATTTTCCTTACTACCTATACACCTAGCTACTATATCACCCTCAGGCAGGGAGGGACTAGCTATTTCCCATTTCATCCAACCACAATCATTTACTATACTTGGCTTGGGTGCATACTTAACACCGTTTGTCTGCAATTATTTCACCTGCTCAATGCTACAGTGGTGGTACCAATTGGGCCAAACTTTAATTTAAATGTAATTTTAGCCCCTTAATAAAGAAAAAGGCCATGCTAAAAAGTAAGTAAGAAGTATAAATTTTTCATTAAAAACAAGGGAAATGTTAACCAGCCTCCGGGGCTCTAGTTAAGAAAGCCAAATGTAGTAATGTTACATTGGTACTTGTGCATTCAAAATCTTAAAAATATAAAAAGTAACATTTTTAATTTAAAACTTTCTATTTTAACTTCCTTAATCAATGCCCCTCGAGGGCACTGGTTAACATGACCCTAAAAACAATCATTTTTGACTTATATTAATCTTCTTAACCAATGATATGAGACACTTGTTAGCATTTTTCATAAAATGCCGCAAAACTGTTTAGAAGATGTCACATGTGTTAAAATAGTCGACCAAAATTGTTACTTTTGTTTTAAAGAAAGGGGTTTAAATTGTTTTTTTAGTGTTTTTGCAACATTTTGTAAAATTAGAAGGCTAAATTGCTATTTTTTTTATAAGTGGACTAAAATCATAACTTTTTAAAAGTTAAAGTGCAAAAAATACACTTAAACCTTTATATTATGGATTATTCGAAGTGAAAAAATCCATCTTATTTTTTCAATGGGTTAAACAGGTCAGATCAATTTAAATGATCAAATTAAAAACTCAACACAAGCCATCTGAAATAACAAATTAAACCGTTGAACTTGACTCATTTTACCACTCGTACCACATACTACCTTTTTATTCCACCACAAGCAAATAATCCTCCACTTTATTTTTTTTCCACTCACAAATTAATTGTTGATGTGTTTACAATTCAAAAATGATATTTACACCTCTTTAATTTTTACATATCCATTTAACAGACTAGATCCTCTCTATTTTTTCTTCTCACGTTTTTTCAATGGGAAATATTAACCAGTGCCCCGGGGCACTTGTTTACGAATTATAAAAGAAAATATTCTCTTGGAAATTGTGTATTCTACTTTTTAAAAGTCAAAAAAGTGTTCTTTTTAATGTAAAATTTGACTTTTCTTTTCACTTTTAGTTTCTTAACCAGTGCCCCAGGAGCACCGGTTAACAAGACCCTTTTTCAATTTTTCATTCTCAACCCTTGCCAAGCTTTTTGTATTTTAAGGGCCTAGATTTTCACAATATTCCCATTTAATACATAATTTTCTCTATATTTCTCTCTTCTTATCGCATCTATAATATATCACATTTATCACATTATATTCTTTATTATACTCTCTTTCAAAATATAAAATAAGAGTTTGGATCCTCTTCATTTAGAATTATATTCATTTCTTCCATTTGAAAAGATAAAGATACAAAAAAAATTAAAAAATATATAAAATGATAGAACCCACTCAGTAGTATGTCCATTATATATTTTTTGTCCCTCACTAAATGACATTTGTAATTTATTTTAACCAAGTGGAGATGATTCTTACTCATAAAATAGATATCAGATGTATATATTTTTCCTAAATTTTTTAATGAAATGATAATGAATGTCCTCAAAATACTTCTTTAGACTAGTAAATGTTAATTTTTCATGAAAGTTTAATCAATCCATTGAAAAATTGAATATTTGACTTTTTATAAAATACTTTTTCATTTTAAAATTCTAAAAAGTGTTCGTATGAAACTAGTTACCAATACCCTTTATATATAATCTTCCGAAAAAAAAACCTTTATAGACAACTCAATTTTACGTTTGTGCTAGTACATTCCAAATTTGCACACAAAATTAGGGTGACAACCACAAAATCTAACGGGCATAATTAGAGGCGATGTACTGACAAACTTAAGTAACAAACTTGCCACTTTAGTAGAGGAAAAAAAAAACCATAAACAAATAAGACAAAAAATGGGTAAGGTGATAATGCAGTCACATTTAACACGATCACCGACAATTTAGAAATTGAATCTTATTATGTTAGATTACTGAGTTGTGTTTTTATGAGAAAAGATTTTAGACTAATAAAGAATTAATTATGTTTAAATAGTTTGTTTTTAAGTATTGTTTGAGTGTTGAGTGTTTATATTTAAATAGTTTGTACTTTCTGAGGTGTAGGCCCATCCGTGTTCAGGTTTCTACTTATATCTGTTCACCTCACCTCACCTCACCTGTTATCATCTTCTAGCTCCTCCTCGTTTTCACTCTCTATACATATCCAGTTGAATTGGAGGAAGGCAATATGATGTTAGCAATGGAAGAAGTACTGTGTGAACTTAGTGATCATGAAAAGAAAAACGAGCAAGGTCTACCACCTGGTTTCAGGTTTCATCCAACTGATGAAGAACTCATTACCTTTTATTTGGCTTCTAAGGTTTTCAAAAATACTTATTTCAATAATGTCAAGTTTGCTGAAGTTGACCTCAATAGATGTGAGCCATGGGAACTTCCAGGTACGTACACACTCAAACTTAGTTTGTTAAATTGAAATTTGAATGTGCTCACTCTTCACATATTGAATGCAGAAATGGCAAAGATGGGAGAAAGAGAGTGGTATCTGTTCAGCTTGAGAGACAGAAAATACCCAACTGGGCTTAGAACAAACAGAGCAACAAGTGCTGGTTATTGGAAAGCAACTGGGAAGGACAAGGAAGTTTACAGCTGCAGTAGTAGATCCCTTTTGGGGATGAAGAAGACCCTTGTTTTCTACAAAGGAAGGGCCCCTCGTGGTGAAAAGACCAAATGGGTCATGCATGAGTACCGTTTACACTCTCATCACTTTTCTCCTTCGAATACCACCTGCAAGGTAGAGTCTCTGTGACATACACGTGCATGCACCGTGCTCAACAAGTTATCTCCCTCTCTCTCCTCTTCAATTCTATTTTTGTCTATTTTTGGGTTGACTCATGCGTCCATACAGATACCCCAAGCAAGTCATTTCTTTTTCTTTTTCTTTTTCTTTTTTTTTTGATGTGATTGATTAGATTAGATTTAGACTGACTATGAATGACCATTTCTCTATTTAATTAATACACTTATTCAATTTATGTTTATTAAATGTATCTTTTAAGTTCTTATCTTGGTGCTGCTAGGTGATACTTTAATTTTTCCCAATGAATTAATACACTTTGTTGGCATTTCTATTGCAACACTTTTATTTTATACATGGAATTATAAGGTCTCTAACTTTGGAAAATTATTAATTTTGACAGGAAGAGTGGGTGATATGCAGGATATTTCATAAATCAGGGGAAAAGAGAAATTCACTACTCCAAATTCAAGGACATTTAGGTGGTAATCCTAATTTAACCCCCCAAAAAAGCTGTTTACCTCCTGCACCACCTTTACTTGCAACTTCATTTACACAACTAGACCAAAATGACCAATTACTCTCCCATTCTCATAATATTTTCCCATTGCCTACATTCCAACCTTCCTTCTCAATGATCAATCACACCACCAGAAACAACAATAATAATCCATCTTCAGAACTACTCTTCAAGTCACAACAAAATCAGACCATTCCAAAAACTGAAGCTACTTTCTATGATCAGCACCAATCACAATTAATAGATGATGCTCTTAACTTAAGATGGATTATTGACAATAATAATAATCAAAACTCCTTATTCCCTGTGGAGATGGATGCTGCTGCTCATGATCTGATTGCATTCTCAGGAGCTGCTACAAATGCTGAATTTAGGGACATGACAATTATTAACAGTAGAGGAGGAGTAGGCTTAGATGGTCCTATGGGAATAGATTCTTGGCCACATGCCCAACTTGTCTAAAGTCCAAACTACCTAGCACTAGTAGTAGCTTCATTCATGTATATGTACTGTACTTCCGTATACTGACCTGCGGTAACTACTACGTACTAACTACAGTACATGTGTTGTAACCTGTAGCATAAATAATTTTGTACTATGCCTATGCCTATGTCAAGCTAGCTTTATGAATGATCTAGTAGTAGTGGAGAATTAATTTGTACTAATAACTTTTTGTGCCTACAAAAGATGTGTGGATGGAATGGATCGGTATGTAATTATTGGACTTTGATTGAATATTGCTATATCATAGTAGTATAGTATGGTTGTTTTTAACGTTCAATAGATTTTTTTCTTGCAAGAAAGAAATTTAATGTTCAGCTTATAGTACTACTTTGCTAGCTTCATCTTGTGTTTGAACGTATTTGATAAGATTTGTCTCCTTTCTTGAATATAAACTTTAGTTAATGACGAGAATCAACAGTTGATAGCAATAAATTTGTCGACAATTAATAATATTTACAAATTTACTCTTTAAATAATTAGATTATGCTTCCATTATAAACTACGTTTGATAGTAAACAGAACAATGCCAATCCAAATTGCATAAACTAAACAACAGAATCAATCAGGAGAACTGAAATGTAAGATGCAATGTAAAACTTTAGTATTATGCACACTTAGAGACCCATGTAAGATGCAGCCGAAAGAAATGATACGAATAAGTAAGACCCATTTAAATATTCAAAAATGGATCTTTTATTGTGAATGCTCCAAGTGATTTGCGAGTCATCACACCCTAGAGTTACAACTAGGAAAGAAAATAATTAGTCTCGGAATAGAAGAATAATTATAAATTCTTCTTCCATGGCTGCAATATAGAGCTACCCAAAAGATCCTCAAAAAAAAAAAAAAAGAGAGCTACCCAAAAGAGTAACCATCAAAATTATCAAATATGGGCTTGCATAGGGCTATAACCTAGCCAATCCTTGAGATCAGTCCAATTATCATCAAGATTTAACAAAACGAATGAAGAATTCTCCAAACCACTAAAAGCATTACAAGCCAAGGACTAACTAAGGACAATTTTTTCCTGTTGAGAGTTCAAACAAGGGACTAATTTCAATTAACACATGATGACGACCAAATTCTTGAACGAACCAACTATACCATATTGTGGACCAGCATTGTATTGTATGTGTTCTACTTTAGACATTTAAAGTTAAAGTTAAGAACGAATGACCTTTTTGATTAACGGAGCAAAATAAGAGGGACCAAAATGATGATTTTAAGATTTATGGGACTAAAATGAAAACTGATAATTAGTTGAGGGACCATTGGATTAATTTAGCCTTTGTTTTATTAAATGTAAGTGTTTATTGTTTGTATATTTATATGTGGTTGTCATTGTTGCAGGCTTAGGTGTATCAGCACTTCCAAGGTATGGGAAGCAAGGATGTCAGGGCAGGATATGGGGAGGATCGGTATCCACCTGCGATGCTTTTTGTACCACTACCTGGTTTGGGCACACCAGACAACTACAAAAACCATCTGGATAGGCTGGAACTGAGTGTCGTTGTCATGATCCCATATGGAGAGCACTGTGAGGCACGTCCACTTGAGAGGGTCAGCCTTTTCACTAGATGGCTCAGATACGGAGACCGCACAGTGAGATATATGCCAGAGCGGGTTCTTCGTCAGTTTGGGAGGATTCATATCATACCGAGACATCCCGTTGAGGTTGCACTTCTTAAGACTAATTTGGGGGAGATCTCACTCCGCTTTCAGCATGCTCTTGATCATGCGCTGACTCCGAGCAGTTGGGGCAGCGTGCAGTTCATGGCGTGGAGGCAAGGGATGGATACATCGAGTGGTTTTATCTCCATTATCATCCACACACGATTCTTCCTGATATCCCGACACCGGTGCCGATGCCACCAGAGCGTGAGGTCCTTGATGCGCGAGCTGCTCAGGAGGATGAAGATGTTGGGTACTTACAACTTAGCTATGTTGTGATGTCCAGTAGTGTGGTTCCGCGAGAGTCTGAGGAATGACAACATTTGGAGGAGGTATTGAGAGAGGTGCATGATAAGTAAGTTTACCGTCGTTGGGGTGCTACTGAGGGTGGCAAGGGTGCCAGAGGTGGTAGCAGAGGTGGCGGTGGTACGGGTGTAGTTATTAGGGGCTGATTGTATTGTATTTTATGTTTATGTTTGAACATTTTGAATGTTTTTAAATAATGTAACACTTGGATAATTTTTATTTTTATGTTTTAGTGATGTTAGAATGTTTGAAATTTATATTGCGTCGTTAATTATAAGTTGAATTCTCTGTTTGAACAATAGGTCAAAGGCCAAAATGTTGGACGACATGCACCAAAACATAGGCTCGGCCAAAACAGATGGCTTCTGCCTCTATGTTGATGCAGTTCGAATTACACAATCCAGAAACATCATATCCCACCCCATTTGTTGACTTTCAACGGGGTGATTTACATATTTCGGATTACATAATCCAGAGTTTGTACAGAATTTCTGGATTATGTACTCTGAAACCATCTATTCAAAACTGGCACCAACATCCATCAGAGTGGTTGAAGTGCCAAAATCTACGAATTTGTCCGGAATTTAGTTTTCAGAAGTTGTTCGGATTTTATATTCCGGACCAGGGGTATTTTTGGAAAAAATAGGGCGTGCGAGGAAAACCATAGGGTGAGAAAAGTAAAACTCTAAACCTAATTCATAAAAATTGACATTGGGAGAATTCAAATTTGAGAAAATAAGAAGAGCACATCAGGCCAACTTACATGGGTTATGTTGTAAAATTAATTGTTTAGCATAGATTATCATAAGAAAAATCTTAAATTTGATTTTAAACAGATAGATTTTGTGCAATTAAATTCCTTTTTTTAATTAAAATCGATATCCTTTATTTGTGGAAAGAAATTGTTTTTTTTTTTAAACTCATAACATTTGCGTTATATTTTTCTAATCCTTTTGGGTCAATATAAAAGGGAAAAAAAAGTTTTTTTAAGGAAAAAGGTAAGAAAATTTATTGAAACGAGAAATTAGTGATCTCAACTAGAGCTGTCAAAAATGGGTTGAGCTAATGGGCCGACCCATTAGCTCACAATTTGGGTCAGATTGGCTCTTAAAATGCTAGTCCAAAATACACTCAGACTTTATTTACCCTAGCCCATTTGGCCTATATAAAAAAGAGAATTACTTTTCCCACCCTATGGTATTCTAGCGCGCCCTATTTTTTTTTTCAAAAATACTCTTGGATAAATTCAGATTATATATTCAGAACAACACAGATTTGCATGTCATTGTGGTTTTTATCATTGTTTTTCAATAAATCATTATATATATATATATAGGGTTTTGCTAGAAGCCACCCATGAAGGTGTCTTTTAGCAACTCACACCTCAAGGTGTGATTTCCACTTTTTAGTTATATCTTTGCTAAAAGCCACCTTCATAAAAGGTGTTTTCTAGCAAAACCCATATATATATGTGTGTGTTTGTAATAGACAATTAACTTAGAATTATATCAAAAAATGATTATATATCTATATCATTATACCAAAAAAGAGTTGAATTTATATCATTACACATTTAACCAAATGATATACATTTCAACTAAACCAATGATATGCATTTAATCTATGGCGTCGAAAGATCAATGAGACTATCATCCATTTCAACCTTCACACCAGGACCATGACCATGACCAACCCTCTCACCAGGATCAAGATTTTCAATAATGTACAACTCTTCCTCATCTCTTATCCCCTCTTCACTCGTCGCTCGACTTAGCTCATTATAGTCTGCCATCCGACTGACAAATCTATCAGGCCAGCTTTGTGCATCCTCTCGAGAGTGTCGTCTCCATAGAGGACAAGTGGGAGGAATCGGAAAACCATCCTTCAAATCCACTACCATAAAATGGTTGTCATTCACATATGCCAGACACATCACCTGATCGATACATGACGGTGGACCACATAGAGGAAATAGGTTTCCGATCGCCTTTTCCTAATGGACAACACAACAACCGTGTGGTTGAATTTCTGTGCGATGAGGAAACCCATATTCGACATGGTCATTCATTTATCCGGGGGTGCATTCTCAATACTGCTAAAGGATAGTACGTCTGAGACCACTTTATACTGCCTATCATTATTAATCATCCTTCGATAGCGAGCATTTTCTACACCAACAAACTCTTTGTAAAGGTGGTAACAAATTATTTGGTGATCATCAACAGTCAAGTTACGTAGGACCGCAACTGCTCGGAACCCACAATGGCCGTCACCAGGTACATCCTCAACCTTTTCAATAAAGTCATGCATCCAAATTAGGATTTGGTCTTTGTGTGGTATGTGGACTTTAACCGGTATTGGCTTCGGATTTTTTGGAATTGGCTTAGGAGGAGTAGGAGACATGTTGCTTTTTCATGCACTCTTTCTACTCGTCCCTGTTGATTTTGTCTATGAACCTTGTGTCTGTTGTTCTAGGGAGTAAACAATCTCCCACAGCGAAGGGGAGCGCCTTGTCAATCGAATACTTTATTTATCTTTCTTTGGAGCTCCTTTGGTGGTGACCTTATTTGGCGGTGGACGCATAGAGGTGGTTTCCGGTAAAACAAACTGTTGGAATTGTTTTTTCATATGCACCTTCATGTTGAAATCGGCGTGCTTGAACCGGGCCTATAATGTGTAAAAAAAAAACTATCATTTTGGTTGTTGCTGGAAAATAGGCAAAAACATGCATTCTGTTATGAGCACTGATACGGTTCGGATTTTATCATCCGGAACATAATCGCACATTCCGAAACTTCCCGATACCACCCTTTGCATGAGTCTTAAATTCGCTTGCATGAGGCGTAAATGCTATCATTTCGGATTATGTAATCCGAAATGCACCAGTATAGAAAACAGAAACACAAATCCTGGGCTGAACCTAAAGTAACACAGTTTTTCAAAAAAAAATATCCGAAGAATATTCCATTCTGGTAATAGAGAGATGTCTGCTTTATGAAGCTTTGGGTCAACCTCGTACTCGAACCTCAACCTCTTCCAACGAGTGTGGATTTTATCCAAACGGAGGGCAGTGTCGTTCTTGATCTTCAAAGCAATCGTACACACACACGGTAATTCATGAGTGATCAAACTTAGACAACCACATCTTTATTTATTCGTACCAATTTCAAGTGCTTTATTATACTCTTCTACGAGATGATGCAAAGCTTCCATTGAAATGTTTCAGATCAACCTATACCACAACACCTTTCCTTTGTACCTATGTTCAAGTATGATAATGCTCGTTTGAAACGAAGCATGTATTGCGGTATGTTGTAACTATAGCATGTCATGAATGATTTCCAGTTTATAATTAAATCACTCAAACTACTACTCAGATATTTTTTCAACCGAGCGTGTGCAGATTCAGCTCTGTTTGTTGTAGTATTCCCCATATGAATTACTTTGTCGACTCAAAACCTCACAACCTTATCCTTAACCGGATCGAAAATTTTCTTTTCAACATATTCCAAAAACTTTGGAAATTTTCCGCATACAGCTTTGAACTGGTTCCAAATATCAATATATGCCTCCTCCGTTTTGGAATCCACAATATCCATCCATGCAGCCATCACAGTCTTCACCACCGAACCAGGCTTGATATCTTCCCCATCCTTGCCTTTGAGATCCTTCACTTTGCAATCTGTTTTACACTTTGCTCTCACATTTTGTCGAATGTGATATGAGCACAACAAAGTAGTGGTATCAGGGAAAACGGTTTCCACATCATTGATCAAAGCATCGTCCCGATCAATGACCACTACTTTGGGATAAAGATCTTTGGAATGCAACATCTCACGACACCTCTCAAGAGCCCAATTAACGTTGTCTTGCCTCTCATACATCATATAAGCAAAATCAATTGAGAACGTTTTCATGGTAGAGGTGTTACCGACAAACTCAAGTGAAGGAAGAAAATACTTGTTGGTCTTATAAGTGAAATCCAACACAAGCACCATGAAGAACGTTTTAAACAACTTGAGAGAATTTGGATGTGCCCAAAAAAACCTCACTTACATCATCAGAATCATGATACTTCCAACAATGATACACGTAATCATGATCAACCAAATACTTCAAGAGATGTTGCATGCCCGTCCTCGTAGCCCTAATGGACCGCCTATACCTGTGACATGCATTATGAACGTGTTTGATAGTAGTTGAAATAATACGGTTCCTCTTCCATAAGTTGGTAAGCATTTTCCTCGAAGGAATGTTTGAATCCACCATCTCATTAAGGTGCAGATGTTCATTTGGGTTTAGACGACCGACAATTTTATGACCTTTCAACACATCTGTCATGTCATGGTTGCGTCTACCATCACCAACTTTGAGGCTCCAATCATCAGCAGTCAACAAATAACCTCTCAGCCGAAACGGACACTCGCATTTAACCGAACTAGCTATCTCGCGACGAGTCTTTCTCTTGTACTCGGTGTATGAACCTCCCCTTTCACATATCAAAGTAACAAATGAGCTTCTTCTACTGCCACCGTTATCGGATTTACCAATAACAGTGGAAAAACCAAGCTTCCTTGCTTTCTCTCGTACCCACTCCAACAAATCATTTTGTGTTGCAAACTTTAGTGTAGTGATACAATGTTCTCGCTGATCAATACAAACAACAACAACTGGAGGTACAACAGGAGAAATAGGAGGAGAAGCATCCTCTACTTTCGCATCACCTAAAGAAATTTCAATTTTCGGTGGTGGTGGTGGGGGATTCTCGAATTTGGCATTTCTGGAATCATGCACATCTTCAAGTAAAAGGACCGACAACACAATAGAAGGTTCAATCTCAGGTGGATCATTATTTGGGGCATCAACGAGAACAGCCATAACTGAAAATAATGCGAAGCAAAGTCAGAAAATGAGCACAATTTATGTACTGGTGTTGTTCAGATTAGTAAATCCGAAATGTATGAATGCAGTCCGAATTGTATTTTTCGTAATGCTCCAGTACTGATCATATGACGTGATCAAAATGAAAGCGCTTAAAAATCGAATGAGGGAAGGTTTATATACACATTACCTTTGCATTCAGACGAAAATGATGATGTTAACCTCCCTTGATGATCAGATTGCTGCTCCAAATCATATTTTTGCCCTAAATGGTGTATTTCTAGAGGTGTAGGGAGTGTTTGTGATAAAGGTGATGAGCTTCAGCTAGGTTCTGGGGAAGTATATATAACTAAACCATTTGAATTTCATTTTCCGGAAAATAACGACACTTTTTTCCGCTCAGTTCAAATACAGGGTGTCCGGATTATACTTTCTGAATCGTCTTGCGCCCTGATCAAGTCCAAATTTCAGATAAGACATGGTGCAACGTGATTTTCTGATAATTTCGGATTATTTAATCCTAACTGTGTCCGAATTATATAATCCGAACAAAGGGTATTTTAGTCAAAAATGCAGAGCGTGTGAGAAGGCAGCAAGGTGGAAAAAGTAATACTCAATAAAAAAAAACCGTTTTGTTCAAATCTACTCATCCGGCACGAATTAGGGGCTTTTGGAGCATTAAATTTACAAGATCAGCACTTATCATAGTGGCTATTTTCCTCTTAGGATGATTCTATGGCAATATGACCATGCAGAAAATATTTGATCCTCGGAAGTAATTCAATATTGTAAAGAAAACTTGTTTGAAATTATCACCTTATCACATGATGAGGCATTGAATTCTAGACCACCAATTAAGCTTCTTATAATTTCAACAAGTTTGTGGTCTTTCTAACAAGCATGTGCCAAACAACAATAGAAGAATAAATGTAGCATTGCTATACGTCATATTTGCAAATAACTCAGACAAAATGGGCAATCGACTCTTTTATTCTGAAGCATCTAGCGTGTACAAAAACAAAAGGAAAACAATATCATTGCTTCCATTGAATTTTGCTTAATAGTAACATAATATTGGTTTCATTCCAAGTTCCAACCCCTACCGACAATTCTTCCCCATCACCAACTAATCAATCCAATAGCTCCATTTTTTTTTATCGGACCAATTAAGCTTCTTAATGGCAATAGCTACATTTTTTTGGCATGGACGACAGACTCAACAACTTATATTAAAATATAAAATCATACATTGTATTATATAAATAGTGGTGCGAATGAGAATCCTGTCAAAAAAAAAATATAAATAATGGTGTGACGACGATTCATCAAACACTTACTTCAGCAAAAAAAACATCTTCCCTAAAAAAAAGAAATCATCTAACACCATTTATACGTTTTCTCATATTGTCAAAAGTATATTTTTATTTGTTAAAATTTATAAACAATCTCTTCCTCACGCACAGTAAGTTGCAAAAAAAAATAAAATAGAAAATCTCATCTAACCAGGTTGAAGTCAATTTGACAAAGTCTTTGAAAGAATTTTATAAACCAAGCTGCAAAGAGAGATAGAGCGCAAATCACGCACAATAAGTTCACTATCACGTTTTCCTTCCAAAAAAAGTTGATTATCACGTTCAGGAATAAGTACATTATTAGTGTCTCCAAAGGAGTTTGGAAACTTTACTTCGTCTAGACAATGCATGCATGCATGTGCTATCTCTTCCTCACGAGGATTCTAAAATCTACGATAAAAAGTGGGATTAAGGTTATCCAAGGCAATGATTCTTGTTAGGATGCAATTGAAAAACATTAAGACAATCGATAACTCTTTATAGAATGCATATATAATAGACGAATATTTGATAAGATGTCACATTAGATTTCTTCCGGGTTTCTAATTATTACATTGATTTATTTTCATATGTACAATGTTTTCTAATAAGGATATAACATATGTTAAAATTTTCCCTTAAAAAAAATATGTTAAAATTTATTGAATTATATTAATTTCTTAAAATTTTATGTGCATGGAACTATTTATTTTTTTGATAAACCCTATCAATGAATAGTGTAACACATCAATACTCCCTATGCTCCTTTTAAGTGTCACATTTGAAGAAAAAAAAATCTCATATTTAATTGTTATTTTCAAAGTTTAATGCAACATTAGTTATTAATTTATGAATAGATGAAGTTTTTTTTTGTTTTGAAAATGACAAGTAAATATGAGCATTTTTTTTCTTTCTTATTTCCACATTTTATGAAGAATCTTGGATTCAAACTCATCACCAGATTCTCTCTCCATGTGTGTGTTTATTTGAGTAGGTGTTGACCCCTAAGCCTATAACAAATTTTCTCAATGACTTAATTAAGTCCTACAATTTTTTTCAAAGACTAAATAAATCTTCACCCTTATTGTTTTCCAACTGTGTTAGTGAACTCCACTCTTGGCATCTTGATATTTGTTAGTTTGTCAAAATTATTTAATAAGGATAGATTAGTAAAATGATTATTCTCTAACTTATATTTATTATAAAAAAATTTAATGGACGAGATAACAATAGTGTTATTGCAAACTCACATATGCAAGTGGAGAAATTGGAGTTTGAACTCCGGTCACGAAGTCAGGCTTAACAAATTCAACGTATTTGAGAGTTGAAGTATAACTTGTGACTATTGCATTTTTTTTAACGAGACTATTGCATTCTTTTTCCTGTCAAGTTGCCTACTGGATATAAGTTCACCCCTTAAGGTGAATAAATGAAAAATTTGAGATTCGAATACCGACCCCTATATATATAATGCAATGTCCTATCACCTGAGGTATACTTACACAGAAGATTATTGTATTTTTTAATATGTATATACAAATCTTAAACAACCTTCTTTTTAAAACAAAAAAAAAGTATGTTAATGCGTTGATTTTCAATTTTCATGTTGTCCAAGTATCATTGGCACATTTCACCAAACTTAATCTTTTCCCTTTCTTTGGTTTTACTTTTTTTTTTGTTGAAGTTTTTGTCATTTGTTTTCTCTAATTCTTGCGCTTAATGTTATTATTTTCATAACGCCAATTTCTTCTTTAATTTAATTTATATATATATATATATATATATATATATATATATATATATATTTGTCTAATATTTTTATTGACAGTAATCTATTTGACTAATACTAAAAACACAA
>Ga0315914_1000234_pt1 | contig 59856 bp, 54 predicted proteins | sample MpolenodulesMG_FD_203920 | JGI IMG/M metagenome (GOLD analysis project Ga0315914, IMG submission 203920) | Medicago polymorpha root nodule microbial communities from Los Angeles, California, United States - elongated nodules | ecosystem: Host-associated > Plants > Roots > Nodule | place: USA...
TTTGAAAACTCGGTATCCGATCCAAGGACCGACTAATCCGAGGGGACCAATCCCACCGCCCACTTGCGGGGGCCCCGTTTAAAGCCAGAGCAACCTCTGTATGGACTTAGCCCACCGAAATTGGCACCAGAGAGAATCGAACCTGAAACCTTTGGAGGAGCAAACTCCAAGATCCCAAACCAACCACTAGGCCAACCCCAAATGGGTTTTTATTCTTTTTACCTTAAAACCAAACACATGGATTAGATAATGCTTGAGATATCAACTATTAGGTATGACTTGTGAGAATAAGTTGGAGCAAGCTAAACATTACAAGATCAAGTTTGTTCAAAAAATAAATAGCTCAAGTTTGATATGTTACATGTCAAATGCTTATTTTTATGTTCGAGTCTGAGATTTGTAAAATTCTGATATGATCAATTAATCTACTTAAATACCTATTTGATAGTAACGTCTTTAGAAAGAATCAGATAAAAAAGTCAATTATAGATCAATTAACCGTAAAAACAAATCAATTGTTTTCTAATTTTAAATTCTTTTTGAATTAGTAAAATGAAATCACATATTTAGAGACATATGTGGTTGACTTATAATAGATAGATGTTATCTAAGGAATCAATCTGAGTCCCTAAAGTAAAAAAAAAATATGGACGGTTTGATTGAATTCAAACTATCAAACTTTGAAGTTCATTAAAAATGTTATACCCCACCCAAAAACATTTGAACGAAATGGTTAGAGATATATTTTAACTTAATCAAAGGTTATGGTTTTAAATTCAACCATGAAAATGTAACATTGTTAATTTTTTCTAGAAGAACTTTGTCACCTCGTTGAGATTTTATCTGATTCTATGGATTAATCTCTACAGTTGTGCGCAAACAATGATCGATTAAAAAAAAGTTATACTCCTTCCGGACCTATTTATAAGATCCGTTGGAATTTTTTACGTATATTAACAAAATTGTAGTGTAATTCATGTATATAATTATTACTAAATTATCCTTTATATATAAATGTATTCAATATTCACTTTTCGTTTTCGAAGATAAATTAGTAATATTTTTTTTATACAAAAACAGATTGATAATATTAATAAATGATATATAAAGAGTACTCCCTCCGTCCTATATTAAGTGACACAATTGACTATGTTATATTTTTTATCTTTAATATCTTTCATTATCTATTAGAAAAAAATTATGAAAATTTAATATTTTAAAAATATTCATCAAGATTAATCTAACATCTTATATGATATTATTTATTTGTGTATGTTAGTAGAAAAATATGGTCAAGGTATGTTAGGTTAATAGTATATATTGTCAACTAGATCATCTAATATAGGACGAAGAGAGTAATACATTAAAAAAAATTAGAGGACAATAAAATATTTTAAAAAAACCTTATAATTAGAGACGAAAAGTATAAATTATTGGTCAAAATGGGATGATAAAGATCACGTTTGGAATATGTTTCCAATCAATCTATAGGTGATGCACCATATATCGAGTTGCGATCACTTCTATACACTGAAATTATAGTAATTGTGATGTCTACTTATTAAGAAAGCAGAAATGATAATCGATGTTTAAAGAAGTAAATATAATAGTATTGTATTGAAAATTGGAGAGTCAACTCTTCAAAAGTCTAAAAACTGTTATTTTTAATTTAAGTTTTTTTCGTTTTAACTTCTCTAGGACATCGGTTAGCACGATCCTTAAGAAAGCGAAGAGGATCTATATTGGTAGATCATTGAAGTACTTTGTAAACACGAATGGTTATTCACCTATAGACAGCTTGTTGCTTATTGGAGGAAGCAGCATCACGATAATTGAAAAGGAGCGTGGGGCACCACAGTACCAAATTCAGAGTATCCAATTCCGAACACAGGAAGTTTCTCTTTCCTATTGTTCCCACAGTAATAGCCACATAACCATAACACTAGTGTATGATTCTAAACATGCCAACTGTCTAGGTACACAACATATAAAAGGAAGTGTCCAATGAAATATGCCATAACTTTCTTTCACTTTCTATAATTCCATATCTTCCATGCAATCCGTGTCAGTGAAACTGAATCTGCATAAAAACATACAAAATTCTTTTCATATTTTTTTTTTCCATTCACAAGACTGGAATCAAACGAATAAATTGTTATTAATGTAATTAAATTTCTTATCACTCAGATCATCAATATTTACTTCTAGAGTTAGTTGAAAATGACATAAAAGTCCAAGTAGTAGTATTAAAAAACACATCTGAAACTTATCTAGAAAAATACATCTACGCTTTTCAGTACATATAAAATAAGTTAAATTTTTTTTTGTCAAAAAGAAAAGAAGTTAAATTTTATCAGAATTCATAAAAATTTACAAACACAAAATTTTAACATTAAATACTTGTAATAAAACTAACTCCATTCTGTCTCAATCTCAGACACAAGTTGAATTGGTACTTTATAAGCTTATAATAACAGTGAGTTACATACAAGTGCCAGAATACAGAAAAAAAGACCAAACCTCTTGTGAAAATTCTTTATGTTCACTAGATTCAGGTTCTACTATGGCTACCAAGTGCATGCACGTTTTTGATAGTTTGTTTCTGTGTTTTGCCACTTGTTGGAAGAAAAATAGCACACTAACAGGCAGAAGAAAATTCCAGAAGGATGTGGAAAAAGAAGAATTCCAGTATTCAACTACTCAATGTCTCTCATCCTACTACAGTGTCTTCGTGGTTCGCCTAGCAATCATGGTCAGTTAATTTTTTACTTATATGATGATTACAATTTTGAATTTTATTAGTTAGCTGCAGTTACAATATGGCTTATGTGCTTAGAAATATTCATTCATATTTATTAATACTAGAAAAGAGCCATGTTATTGAAGGATTAGTGTTGAGCATGACTCATATTCGCTGATAAGTGGGCAGGCGCTTGAGCGTAGTGGAAGTGCCTGCCCTTTCACCTTGGCCCATTCGTTTATTGGGTTATGACTAGGAGGGTGAGGGTGGGGGATCAACTTGTAAACTGGACCGTAGTATTTAAACAAAGTTTTGATCAACTTGTTCAATACAAAACTATAGTAAACACTTTGTTGTCGGAAATGTAGGGACAATAGGACAAATTCCGTGATCAATCATTGTGTTTTTGTGCGTTTATCTTCTCACATTAGTACTGGATTTGCTAATCTAACAATTAGAATAGACCCTTTGCTGTGATGATAAATAAATAACCAATTTTGTTGGATTAATCGGCCATTATTTTGGTCTATGTAGGTTATGCTAGCTATCTTGATTGGTCTACTCACTATCCTAACATGGCATTTCACAAAGATTTATACAACCAAGTCTCTAAATAGTTTGGCTTACGACCTGCGTTACGAACTTCTGCAACGTCCCATCTTGAGGATGTGGAATATTTTGAACTCTACTGCTGAAATCACAACTGCTCAAGTTAAGTTGTCTGAGTATGTTATTAGAAGCCACGGTAACCTAGCCACGCAAGCAGAACAAGTTGAGGTTAACTTTTATCTATTCATTGTACTCTTCCTTTGCTATAAGTTAGAATTTCGATACCATTTGCACTTAGTGGTTTATTACTTATTTTCCAATTTTTTCCGCAGATGTATGAATCCATGAGGGCTGTCACATGGGCACTGTTTGCTAGTCGAAAAGCTCTCAACTCGATAACTGTCAAGTATAGGAATGGTTTTGTCCAGGCATTTCATAGAGACTTGAAGGATAATAATATTTTTTACATCTACACCGATCTTTCATATAATGAGACCAATTCATTTGCAGCACATGACGACACTCATAGCAACAAGTCTGCGATTTGGTACCGGGAACAACTTGATCCTGTCAACGGCGAGAAAATTGGAAAAGCAATGAAGATTGCACCAGAAGACTCAATAAGTATAGCTGGCCTGTCTCAAGTACCTGACGGTGTAGCTTCGTGGCACGTTTCTGTGGGAAAGTTTACTGATTCACCGTTACTTTCAGCAGCATTGCCGGTTTGGGATTCTTCTAATAAAAGCATTGTTGCAGTTGTGGGAGTTACAACTGCACTTTATAGTGTAGGGCAGTTAATGAAGGAACTAGTTGATAAGCATAGTGGTCATATGTATTTGACCTCTCAAGAGGGCTATTTGCTTGCAACTTCCACAAATGACCCTCTACTTACAAATTTAACAAAGAAACCTAAGCTTAAAATGGCTGTTGACTGTGATAACGAAGTAATAAGAGAGGGAGCGATGTGGCTAAAGAAAACATACGGGAACAATTTCCCTCCAAGTCATGAAGTTCATGAAGAGAATGCCAGGCTAGGTCACCAGCAATATTACATTGACTCATTCTTCCTAATCTTGAAAAAGCTTCCTTTGGTACATTTTAAGACACTGCACTTGTTCCTTACATTTGATCTTATTTTTTGCATTCTTCTAGAATTTTACAATAAATATAGATTAGTAAGTGCCTGTTTGAATTGACTTATTTGAGCTTTCTACTAGCATTATCATTTGTTAGACTGTTTGAGAGAGTTACGGAAGCAACTTATGACCTATGCATAAGCTGTTTTCAGCTTATTTTCATAAGCTCTCTAGGATAACTTATGAAAACATCTTATAGCTTATACGGGAATAGTTTGACTTTAATATTATCTTTTGTTATGGAAATAACTTATAATATGCACTCATATAAGCTGTTTATCCGAACAGGGGTATATATTATACATAAGCACTTGTATGTATCGCTTATGCTATAAGCACTTAATTAAGTTGTGTTTTTCAAACAGGCCTAGGCCATAAATTCTAGGACAATTTTCTACTTCTATCTTATTTCTGTTTTTTATAATGTATTTATACATTTTGATTGGCTTAACCTTTGTGCAGGTGGGTGTAATAATCATACCAAGAAAGCATATCATGGGGCAGGCAGATGAAAGAGCATTTAAAACATTGGTTATTCTGATATCTGCATCATTATGTATTATCGTCATTGGATGTGTTTGCATTTTGATATTGACAGATGGAGTATCAAAGGAAATGAATCTAAGAGCAGAATTAATTAGTCACCTGGAAGCAAGAAGGAAGGCGGAGGCATCAAGCAACTATAAAAGCCAATTTCTTGCAAATATGAGGTTGGTTTTTCTAGTTCTGTGCGAGTATAGAAAAAAATTAAGATACACCAATGGCATTAAAGTTTTGTGTTCACAAGTGTTGCTCTTCATAGATTTTTCTTTGGCGCATTACAGTCATGAACTGAGGACACCGATGGCAGCAGTAATCGGATTACTTGACATTCTTTTGTCTGATGATCGTCTCACAAATGAACAATGTGCAACTGTTACTCAAATAAGAAAATGTTCAACCGCATTGCTCCATTTACTCAATAACATCTTGGATATAAGCAAGGTAAGGTTTTTTATTTAACAACTTTTAGTCTCATGCTTAGATCAATTATTGAAAGGAAAACCATTTGGGAAAAACTGCACTCATTCCAAAAAGACGTCTAATATCTTATAGCACATAGGTGGAATCTGGAAAACTTGTCCTAGAAGAGGCAGAATTTGACTTTGGAAGGGAACTTGAAGGGCTTGTAGATATGTTTTCTGTGCAATGCATTAACCACAATGTAGAAATTATTTTAGACCTTTCTGGTATGAATCTTAATTTTGGTTGCATAAGAAAGGTGATTATAAACCTCTACAAGTTTCTTATTCATCCAGTAAATTTGCTACAGATGATATGCCAAAGCTAGTTCGGGGAGATTCTGCGAGAGTGGTTCAAATTTTTGCAAATTTGATTAATAACTCAATCAAATTTACTCTATGTAAGTACAAAAATTGCTTTTAGTTTTCTATATAGTAATGTTCATTAGTATTGTTTTTGAGAAATTCAAAGATTTGTCAAATGGTATCAATTAAGCACTGAAACTCCGATGGAAGACTAACCTTAACTCTGTCAAATGGTTTACAGCCGGTCACATTATTCTGAGAGGATGGTGTGAAAATCCAAATTCTCATGGTGATAATGAAAATTTTACCCTGGAGCAGAAGCAATTCGGATGTTCTCCGAAGACCAAAATGAAGCAACATGAGAACCATTCAAAGAAGACTTCTAATATTGATAACAAAATGATACTTTGGTTTGAAGTTGACGACACAGGCTGTGGTATGACCAATGAAATTAGTCTAGAAAAACTGCATTGAAAACTGTCCCTTTTGTGGCAAAAGAAAAAATAGTTTTAGAATAAATTATAATGATTTGCTTCCCATGTTTTTGACACTAGTCTAGAAAAACTGCACTGAAAATTGTCCCTTTTGTGGTAAAAGAAAAACCAGTTTTAGGATAAATCATAGTGATTTGCTTCCAATTATTAGGATAAATCATAGTGATTTGCTTCCAATTATAAACTCGCTTGCATTTGTTTTTTTTTCCAATTATTATGAGTTTTAGGATAAATCATAGTGATTTGCTTCCAATCATAGTGGAAAAACTGCACTCATTCCAAAAATAAAAAATTCATATCAACTTGTGCATCTGTAGGTATTGACCCGAGTAAATGGGATTCTGTGTTTGAAAGCTTTGAGCAAGCTGATCTATCAACTACTAGACTGTAAGTGATTTAAATATTTAAAAAGAACTATACAATTTTTTGAGTTGTTACCTTTGAGAAAACAAATCAGCATTACATTATTCTCTGCTAGTTATTTGCCGAAAAATCTTTTGAATGCCACTGGCTGAAGTACAAGGAGTTCTTAAACCTTTTCTCATTTCAGGCATGGAGGCACTGGTCTTGGTCTTTGCATTGTTAGATCCTTGGTGAGTAAGACTCTTTAGGGTCCGTTCAATTTGCAAAAGAATAAGTATTTGACAGAAGAGTACAAGACAAACCTTTAACTAACTAGACAACTTTTTGTCCTGTAAAGTAATTAGTGGACAATGAACAGCACAGAAAAAAAATACTATAAAATTATATCAGTTGCATGGTAACATGAGCAAGAAAATCATGATCTTATTTTAGCATAGTAGGCTTTTCTTGTTGAGCTCTATAAACTCACTTTCATTATTTTTTCTTCGTAAAGTGACATGAATCTCATAAGTTGTATATTAATTTCATTTTATCTCCTTATTACAGGTTAATAAGATGGGTGGAGAAATCAAGATTGTCAAAAAGGGAGGCCCAGGATCACTAATGCGATTATACATGCAACTCACCGCACCCGTGGATGCCACAGAACAACATTGTCAAGTCGATTTTGCTAACAATAACTTAGTGGTGAGTAGAATCACCTTGGCACTGCACTGAGTTCACTGAAAAGATAATAAGCAAACCCTGAAATAAGAAGTGTCAAATCAATGCAGGTACTTCTTGCACTACATGGCAACATGAGTAGATTAATTACATCTAAGTGGTTACAGAAAAACGGTGTGGTCACTATGGAAGCATCTGAATGGAATGGATTAACACAAATTCTAAAAGAACTATTTCAAGCAAAAACTTCAACTCATAACAATGACTTTGATGCTCACTTTCCAGCTCCGGAGGGTCTGAATTCTAAATTTATTAGCATACAGGAATTGACAAACCCAACATTTGTCATTGTTGTTGATATTGATCTACTAGACTTGAGCACAGATATATGGAAGGAACAACTTAACTTCCTTCACAAGTACTACGCGAGAGCGAAATTCGTATGGTTACAAAACCATGACTCGTCCAATACCGTGAAGACGGAGCTTCGCAAGAAAGGACATATACTAACTGTCAACAAACCTCTTTACAAAGCAAAGATGATTCATATTTTGGAAGATGTCATAAAGGAAAGAAACGTTGAGGTACAAAAGAAAAATATGAAAGAGGATGATTTGCATGAGAGTCTTGAGATTGAATATACTCATCATTGTGATGTTGCAAGCTCAGATGGTTCTGACATATCCGAAATTGGTAGTTCTAATCTTGTTACTGCCAACGGAGACAAACAAAGAGAAGAGGTAGTTAGATTCAATCCATCATCACTATACCAGAAAAGTAACTGTTTATTAGGATTAAGTAATGGATACATGGAACATAATAGTCTTATGAAAGAAGCATTTATTTCAACAAGAGCAAAAGGTGAAGATTCTAAAGGTAGTGAAACAAGTAGGGTTAGTGGTTCAAGTAAAGCTATGAATGGAAAGAAGTCTCTTGAAGGTTTGAGGATATTGCTTGCAGAAGATACAGCAGTAATTCAAAGGGTGGCAACCATAATGCTTGAAAAAATGGGAGCCACCGTTGTTGCTGTAGGCGACGGACAGCAGGCAGTGGATGCTCTAAATGGCATGCCTGGTGTTGAAAGAAACACAATAACATCTCAAACTGAGATTCTAAGTTTCCCTTCATATGACTTGATCCTAATGGATTGTCAGGTATGTTTGTAAAATATGTAATGCTTTACGCTGAATAGATATGCACCTTGTTTGGATAAACAACTTATTAAACACTTATAGAACAAGCGCTTATCATATAAATGCTTACATATAACCTATAAGTTGTTGTCATAAGCTAACCTGAAGATATGATTGAAAAAATAAAATAAAAAATCTTATTGACATATCATAAACTCTCCCAAATAATCTTCAGAAGTGCTTATTATGCCTCTAGATAAACTCAAATAAGTAAATCCAGATAGACGTTTACTATATGATGATTATTATTTTACAAGAAAAGACTATATAGTGCAAGAGTTGCCTGAAATATCTTTCTGATTCCTTTCGTGTTTTTGTGCAATAAAGCAGATGCCAAAGATGGATGGATATGAGGCAACAAAAGAAATAAGGAAATCAGAAATTGGAACTTCATTCCACATTCCAATCGTCGCTCTTACAGCTCATGCAATGTCATGTGATGAAGCCAAATGTATAGAAGTGGGCATGGATGCTTATTTAACCAAGCCAATTGACTTTAAGCTGATGGAGTCTACCATTCTTTCACTCACAAAGAGAGAAACCTTGACATCTTAACAATGATGATGCTAACAAAGGATCGGTCCTGTATAGCTTATAAAATATGAAGGGAAAAAGTTCTCACCTCCCAACATGAGTTTGAATGTATACATCTATAAATTACACTATTTTTGTCCGAAGTGTACTTCTGAACAATTTTTTTCCGTACGAATGTATACTTCTAGAAACATACAAAATATCAGCATAAGGAAAAATGTCTTAACACTTGAATTCCAGCAATTTTCTTGAACTAAATCATTTGTACAGAAAATGAATGAAGCTTGTTGTATTGCGGTTTGTTTCTAACATTCCTGCACGAATATCATGCATCCATCCCTCATATTGTCTGTATTGTTTTCAACTATTTCGCATAGTCACGGACGAAATGGAATTCGATATGAACGTGAAGGCTGTAGATAATAAAATAAACTTTCTAAGAGTACACGAATCAACTTGATTGGATCAGTAAAACTTGAGATATGATAAAAACACTTTACTTTATTAACGTTTTATTCTACCAAGCAAATTGCTTCTGTAAGAATCTCAAGCTACAATAATTTATATTAAATTGATTTTTGGAGCAAACTCTTGAGCTCGTAAGAATAATAATGTCTCAATCAGGTGGAATTGATTTTAAACTAAGAATGAAAAGAGATCATTGGAGGGTTGAGAGAGCACGTTATTGGTGACAACAATAACTACTTGACATATAGTCCCACATCGCCTAGTTAGAAACAGAAAGCGCTCCAATATATTATAAAAGCGTAGCTAGACAGCAGCTCTAGGCATCTTTGCGCTTGGGGCAATGACGCAGCTAATGAGGTACTAACCGAGGCGCGTCTATTGCTGGTTGAAAACTATTTCCAAACCCCCTCTTAGGCCTGAGTTTAACTTAGGCCTTCGAGAATTTCTGGAAGGACTCCCTTTGGGGTAAAGTCCTACAGTTTTAGTTCAAATTTTTGTGACTTTTTGTTTGGAAGTTAAAGCTTGCTGATGGTAAGATGGGCTGTGGACGTGTCTAGGCTGGGCAGTTAATATTTTGGGAGTTACCCCAATCAGCCTAATTAACAAAAACAATAAAACAAGGAATAAATAAATATTATATATGTTCTCCATTAATAAGATAGTAAATTCTTATATATACTTCTCTCATATTTTGGTTAAGTTTTCTTTACCTGTAGGATAATTTAACAACGTATAGGAAAATAAAGAACCAATGTTCGCAGTTATTCAAAGCATATTAAGATTGACAGAAAAATAAGAATAATTTGTGTTTAAAAAATTCAAAGTATTTCTTTGAAAGAAAAAAAAATCAAAGTATCATCACTAATTTGTTAAAACATTAAAGTATAATTATACTGCAAATTTAATGGCTTCGTGTGATTACATCAAATTAACCATAGATCTAACTACATAGTAAAACTTCAACATAATTTGGCAGTTATACCAAAATAAAATATTAAATTTGGATCACCTATTAATACTGAATAGTCTGGTTAATAAAACAATTTTTAAAGAGCCCGTATCCCATGGGCTTAACTCAGTTGGTAGGGATATTGCATATTATATGTAGGGCTGAGGTTCAAACCCCATACACTCTACTTCTCGACCTGTTTTTAGACAAGTTAAACGGGACGGACCAACTAAAAGGGAGTACAGAACACTTCAAACAATTTGTCTAAAATAGTGGATTAAACTGGTTGGGATCGCTTTGCCCCCCACTTGCTAGTAATTTTTTTAAGAGATATAAATGTAAAATTTTTTGTAAGTTTTTATTTATTTAGATTTAATATATTTTCTTCTTTGGATTGGGGCACTATCCATTTCCTCTAAAATTTTGATGGATTTACATCTGAAATTTCATTGTCATGTGATATTTAACATTTTATTTTGAAGTGAAACTTTTTTTTTGAATGGATTTTGAAGTGAAACTTAAATAGTTAATTTATATAAATTAATTTTATTGATAAAATTTATGAATGCAAAATCAAATAATGTGCAAAGAAATTTCACTATCACACACATATACACACAACGTTGGAATAAGACTTTCTATTCAAGGTGTGATACTTTGGTAGAATCAATATTGTCCAAATTGAGGCTAGAAAGTTATCATTGTGTTATTAGATGATATAGGACACTTAATTTATTTGCAGAATCCACATATTATTGAGCTCTTTGCAATTAGTAATAGAATATAACAAACATTATTATACACATGTTTATTTGTTCTTAAAATAAAAAACATCAATGAGGATTTTGAGACACCAGTTATTAAAATTTCAACAGGAAAGTACGTATTTCCATAGGACCAAGCTCAACAACAAAATCTGAAGTGCTGACAGGACTCCCCCTTACTGCTTGAGGCTCTTGTCCTTTGTCCCCTTCAACCTTCCATGTCATTTTCTTCATTTCTGACTTCTCTTGGTTAGCTGATAAACTTACCTCTTTCAACTCTTTTATCTGCATTATTGAAAGAAAACTTAATTCAAATTAGCTTGTCTAAGAAAGTATAATGTGCATCACAAAGACATGTTAAATATGTACCGTTTTTGTCGTAAACAACTTTTTCAATTCAACTTTGGCTAGAGCTGAATATTGAGCATCTTCATTTGGCTATAAGACAAGAGAATTATATTACAACCAATATAGCCACATAAGTGGTAGTTACTTATTACAACTTAATCATAGTAAAATATGAATAGTTCTAAATTGCGGTCCACAAATGCTAAGGTTCTATAGGTCTCTGCTGCAATGGCATCGCAAATGCATTGGCCGCCTTTGTTTGCATATTGGTGCAATATCAAGATTTGCCGTGTAACCACAATCACAATTTAGAACTATGTACATATGTAGTAAATACAAGAGTTGGTACATGATTCCTGTTGAACTTTGGTAATACAAATTTACCTCATATAGATGTGCCAAACGGAGAAGAACGATTCCACCATCCAACTCCTGAAAAATATTCAAGTTAATTAGAGAGTCAAGAGAGATAAGGCATTTATGTGCTGCATTTGATATACCTCAAGTGTTATCAAGGCAACATTAAGAGGCAAGCTGTAATTTGGATCCATGAGAGTTCCTTTGGTTAAATGAGAGGACTTCCAATTTTCTGCTTTCTGATCAATTGAATATTTCATAAGATGAAATATTTAATCATATGTTAATGATCATGATTCATTAGTACATGAAGTACCAATAATTGAGTCTGTCATACCTCGTGTGTGAAAGCCAACAAGACTGGTGAGTAAATTTCTTGACCAGTTGTACGACGCCAGCGTGAACCAGCTCCAACATTGTGGATTCCGATATAGTAATTTCCTCTAACCTATGTAGAATAAGAAATGACAGAAAAATCGAATATAATAAATCTATATGCTATATAGAGTCAGAAGAAAGGAAAACATGGAGGATGCATAAAAATGTAAACTAATTGGTGACATTTCCATACTCTTAGTCCATCACATGTACTATTCTTATCGTCCTTTACTATGCAAACTTGTTCATCGAGTGGTTCCCCTACTCCTCTCCCGTCATCCTCGATCAAGCGCCTTAAGTAATACACACCGAGTGTCAATAGATTTTATACAATATAATAATAGATTGAAATAGATAATAAAAATTTGGTTAGATACCTATGAAGCATCAATTCCACTTCACCGTCTTTGATGCTGGCTCCACCGGTGGCACGATCAACTAAGACTGACAATTCAGATTTCTTATCCTTTGTATAAATCCCAAGATTGAGCTGGACAGATAAAAAAAAGTTAGTTATTTTTATACTTGTAATCTTGTAGTCAAAGAAAGAGGGAAGAGAAAGAAATAAAACTTGGATGATTACAGCTTGATGTTATGATATACAAATGATTAAAAGCACGTACACTTGTTTATGCTAAAACTAGAATTTAAATCCTAATCAAATTAGGAATTAAATAAACCTCTACTTATAAGATATTTTCATGTCACCTAATAATCATATCAACTTAATCAAAGATTATAAAATCGAAATTAATAGAGTGAAAGAATTTTACTGGATAGTAGTTTCCTGCTACAGGCTGAGTAACTTGAAGTGGCCAGTCTTCCCTATGATCTCGAACCTGCGTCGACATTTTTTAGGTCATATAAGTCTTTTCTCCCCATAGAATTTCATAATAACCAGAAGACAGTTGTATGAGTTTACCCGTTTCAGAAAATCTCTTCCATTGGAATCAGTATAAAACTCCTTGTTTGTGACCATATTTGCTGTCATTCTTGTGATTACCTCTTTTCCTACTCCATCATCAGTAGGAATCGGACCAATCTTCATATATAAATTTGAGTTAGAACTTAATTTGTTATTTATACAACTAAATCTTTATTTTTAACTAGTGTGAAGACATAAGACTGGTCGGCGAGACAATGTAACTTACAGTGTATTCAATTTCAGCATGGTCTTTGCCTTTGTACAACCTAGTAACCTAAAAAAAGTAAACATTACCGTTACATTTCATATTTTTAATTTATTAAGCATATTTAACAAGTACCATTACATTTCAAATAATATGAAAATTTTCAATACTAAATTACTCACACTTGTAGTAAACTGGTAGCTTAATGTACAAGTTACTGACCTGGTAAATCCAAGAATTAAACTTCTGATGAACCTCATCAACTAGCGGTCCACGAATTACCTTGAAGGGAACCTGCATATCAAATAAATCGAAATGTGTCTATACAGATAACGATATTGCATAAGAAATATAAAAGCCGAATGGAAAGTGGACAAACAGACACATAGTGAGTAAGTATGAGAACACGAATAGAAAATCTAAGATAATTTGAGAATTTATATAGTCACACTTCTTATTCTATCCACCCAATTCCATCAGTTAACATATTAAAGATAGTAACTTACTGATCTTGAAACAATAGTTGGAGATGATTCACTTGGACGGAATATATATGCACCAGATGCCTACAGAAGAAATCACACCATTGAAGCATACACTATAATAATTTAATTTTTTATTAGAATAATATGTGCAAGGAAGTACACACCTGAGAATCAGTATCACTACCCTCACTAGAGCCATACCTAAAGTAACTTTGCTGAATTGGTATATTAACCTGAGAAATTTAAAAATCATGTTATTTTCTCTCCTACTCAGTTAACAAAATTGTGAACATTCTGCCGAGGTGTATGAACATGAAAAGCTACTTACTCCAGTTTTGGAATTATACATCCGTTTGAGTTGTCCAGAGGTTGAAGAAAATGACATCTTTAAATTTCCCGGCCCAATGTCAATGTTCTCACCATTCTTACTGTTGAGGTGTGAGAGGTCTCCTTTTCTCCTTATACCTATCAAGTGGAAACAATTAAGAATTGAGAATTATTAAATGAAAACAGTATTTTATATATAACATGCGAAACATTTAGAATTTACCTTTTCCAGCTGCCTTAGAAATGAAGTAAGTGCTCCATCCGAGTGGAGGTATTGACACTTGAAATAGAAGCCAATATTTTGGGGCTTGTTTTGGACGCAATCCCAAATAGGCCTTTACATATAATTTTCTTAAATCTGTTGTAACATCATCCACGTCCACATACTGTACTTCAACCTTATTGCCAGATGAATCTTTCACCACAAGATTAGCTTCATTAACCTGATGAAAATGATCACCTTTAGCTTCATATTGGAAATGTTGTATATGACAATGTCACAAGCAAATGATATATTCTTACTGGTATTCTGACTATATCGGTACGATTCCATCCAAGGGGGTTATACACCACAACTACCTGGATACAAATCATTAACATATGTCACATAAAATTGAACCACCGTGTCAGTTTAAATCAGTTTTACACAGACATCTAATGAAAATTCATTATTTTGCCGCATCACTCAATTTTTGTAATTGCATTTTGAAATTGATGGTATGTCTTGGAAATATGAAAGTTTCTCATTGTACGTGGGTGTAAAACTAATTTACGGTGACAGTATACTCCTTAAACTCTTATGAAAATATTACCAAATCTTTAGCCTGTGGAATGCTGTCTTCTGTTGGAGGGCAATAACTGATATTGAGTAATTGACACTGTAAAAATCCAGTTATGGTGGAAACAAATAAGGACAAAAAAATTCAAGAACAGAAGACCAATTACATTATCTTCATCTGTACAATTGACAAAAGATGAAAAATGTTTCTTAAAAATATATCTGTAGCTGGAACAATGATAGAACCTGCTTCAACATTTTTCATGTTTTGCTTTCTCCTTTTAGTTCGTTTGAAACATTACCTGGGAAAATGCTGATGCAAGTGCTGAACGTTGATCACCTGATTTCTTACTAGCAAGACCTGCCAAAGAAGTGCTAACAACTGCTTCAGCCTACAAGAAATAAGTGCTTTTGGAAAATTAGTCAATCATAATAAACAAATACAAGGCACAAAATATATGGTTAAAAATTTTAACCCTAGAGAATTTCAAGTTCCTGACCTTAGAGGCTCCAATAGCCAACCGTTTCGCATAGTCATCAGTTGTATGTTGTTTGGCAGTGCCAGTCACAGCATCATGGTGCTGTGCAATTCCCAGAGCATCTCCAAGGCCAAAAGTATCATCGAAAGTTGATCTCTTACCGGCAAAAAATTCAAGTTGACGTGCGGCCTACATCCAAAATGTAAGAAATTTCAAATGCCTTGGATTTGTTAAGAATACTTTAAAGCAAACAAGAAAAATCCACTTAGTTTCATTTTGTAGAGAATAAAATATCATACCAAATAGTATCCACTTAGAATCCGAATGTATCGCTTTAAGGCCGGACGGCTAGTGAAAAAGCCTGTCCAATATGCATTTGCTCCATCAGCATACCTATGAGACATCATCAGGAATGTGTATAAGTGGTTAATTAATACATCATAAGCTGCATTTAAAGGAAGAAAAAAAAACCATGGAAGATCCTCACGGGAAGTAGTCATCGGTTTTCAGTGGCCACAACTGGTTTGCGGCATTTTTGGCATTGGTATAAATAGATGGAGTAGAATACAAGGCACTCACTCTACCATCCTGAACATTAAACATAAGGAAACATGTATTAAAACCCAGCATGATAGTAATCAAAACACATATAAAGAAGAATTTCCAGTATATGCATTAAAAATATAAACCCTTACCTTATTAACATAGTGGATTAATTTATCCATTTGCTTAAACCAAGACTCTGCATATTGGTACTGGAAATCATCACCCATTGTCCACATGATATGGTTTGTCCTCGTCACATTCGCCTATAATAAGTACAAACAAATCAAGTTTCCACATTCTTGTCTATTTGAACCTAACGAATTTTGAATTTCAAAGATTCAAGCAATCACGTCATCTCTGATCTGGTCAGATCAAAATCAGATGACTCACATTTTGAATTAGTATTTTAGACCCAATTCATCAAGATCATAATGTGAGTCTTTTGTTCTTAATTTGACGGTCCATATTGCACGACTACGTAAAATGCGTGAAATTGTAGTGTGTAATTTCAAAATTCATGGATAGAATCGGCCTACTTGGATAATCGCTGCATCAATAAAATCCTTGACACGTTGTTCAACATTGGAATCAAATAAAAGAGGATCATCCTGCAATGTAAAATGTGACATGCAATGTGTTAAACAAAACATGCAAATTAAATCAATGTTAGCATAAGTATTTTAATTTTTTTTTTGTTGGAACCTGTAAGGGAACAAAGTCACCAGAGACTTCAAAGTTGAAACCATGTGGAGCACTATAATGAACAGGAAAAGTGTTGGCAAAAATTTGAGCTGAAGAACCAAATGTTTTGGAGCCACGCCAAATAACTTCAAGTGATTTCTCACTTTTTCTCTTAGCTCTGTCTTGATAATCAATTCTAGCAAAGTGTACAGAATCAAATCCAAGCTGCAAAGGTAAATAAAATGAGAGTATTCAATTTTACTATGTTTTACTTAAGATCACACAAAATATTTAACCAACCACTTTCTAATATTTACTATGTTTTACTAAAGATTGCAAACAATATTTAACCAACCACTCTCTAATACTTTCATTCTAAGATGCACTCTTCTGAAAATTCAAATTCACGTCAATCTTCCAAAACTATATGAGATTCATATGATTTAGTATGACTCGTTTGAATATCATTGTATAGGAGAAAATGTGTTCAAATTAAAAGTTGATATAGCAATCCTGAAATCACATACAAATTCATTTGACAAAAATGGATACTGATAAACTATTATACTATTTTTAACAGAATTCCTATCTTTCCTTCAAAAACACAATTCCAACCTTTTCAAAATACTTTGGACCCTGATGATTATGTATTTAAAAAGGGATTTAAAGGATAATATCACTGTAAACTAGTTTTAATGTTGCTTATCTAAAATAAAACTAGTTTTAATGTTTTATATTTTACATTAACATCACTTCACTTTTTTTTTTCGACCAAACATCACTTCACTTTTGTTATTTTATTTAAAATTAGCAATATGACAAAGAAAAATGGAAGACTAATTGGATATCCATGAAAAGTGATTTAAATACAGACACAATAATTTCTTTTAAAAATATATTATCATTTTTTTTATAAACATTCATTCCTTTAACTTTTCTTAGTAAGAATAATAAAAATACGATAAAAATACCATGTTTATTATTAATAAGGTGCACCATTCCTCTTGTCCTCAGATACTGTTTTAGAGATTTTGTCACCTAATTTTTTCAATTGTTGCAATAAAGGTCCTTAATACGTTTTGATGTACTTAAAATTCTCAAAATCTATTCAAAAGTTTAACAAAATGAATTGATTTGTCAAAAAAAAAGAATTTATTTATTTATTTGAAACAGTCTTTTTTTACCCAATACTAACAAATTAAAATGTCAAATTCAATTCTACATTTTATTTTTTTTGACTAAAAATTCAATTCTACATATAATGTGAAAGAAAAATATAAAGTTTTTCCCTCATTAAATCCTAATCTAACGTCATAAATACTTTCACTTTTAATATCATTTTAGGTATCAAACTCATCATCAAATCTCCAAAAAGTTTAAAGCAAAAATGAGAATCAATGGGTTTTATGTGAAAGAAAGTTGTAAATGATATCGTACTTGATTAACTTTTAAAACCATAGAACAAAATTGATCTAAAGAATTATGAAGGAGCCACAATATTAGGGGAGTGAAAGTGTAAACATGGTCTAAAAATTGCATGTAGCCTAAACTAGTTAGAAAAATTACAGTATATCTAAAAATTTAGCAGTAAAAGATAGAGCTAAACTTGAATGGGATGTACTGACCTCAGCACCAAGTAGGTAACCTTGGACAGCAGAGTGTCCAAAAGGATCAATCTGCCAACCAGCACGAGGGGTTGTATTAAATTGGTCCTTTATAAAGCGATGCCCTAAAGTTGTTTGGTCAATCATGTCTATGTAGTGGACTGTGGCTTCATCGTGCATACACCAACCACCATTTCTGCCGACACATCAACATTAATACTCTCATCACTCACATCTTCAATCCATTAATAATAATAACACTCATTTTTTTTTACACTTTCAATGAAGCACGTTTAAAAATGTGGTTAATTCACTTGAACAGATAGTCAATTCAATCCACGTCAAAATTGTTAATAACCATAATTTCACAATTTTCAACGTGATCTGAATTAACTATCTATAAGAAAATGTACAATTGAACTACTTACACGAATTCTAGCTGACCAGCAGCCACAAGCTTTTTCACTTGTTCTTGTATTTCTGGACTTTGTTCTACCCACCATCGATGGAAAAATGCCTGTTATTTTATTTCAAAAACCCAAATTTAAATTAATACTAAATTTCTTTATCTATGTAAATGTCTCAAAAAAAGACAAATGCCAGTCATGTGTGTAACATAACATGTTGATTATGACTTTGGCCACACTTGAGCATAGCTAGTTACTAGATTTGGATGTTTGTACTATTTGGACATCTAAATTCTGAGGTTAAATTTACCATCTCTGCAAACACAAACTTTCTGTTTGGATCCTTCTGAAGGGAAAAAACAATCGAGTCCAACACATTCTCAACACATGCTCCCTACACCAACAAAAAACAATCAAACATTAAAAGCTTTAGCAAAATCATGGTGGCAAAGTGTGTTTCTGTCAAATTCACCGTTAATCCAAACATGTACTTAAACACGAATGAAAATGAAAATGAAAATGATCATAACCTGAATGGAATTGTTGGAGCCAACATAGTATTGATCAACAGTCTTAAGCCAACCAACATCATCATGGGAGTGTGGAACCAAGTGAACATTCAATTTTCCTTCAACAATACCAGCCCCAGTGTTGTACTTTGTGTATGCAGAAACAATTGTGCCATAGTAACAAATCAAGAGAAGAAAAAGAACATAGAGAGAGTCTGTTGAAGCTAAAGTCCTTGTGTTCCTCATTTCCAATGCCCAAACTCTTCTGATTCTGCGAGTATGATATGTATAAAATAAATTTTTATTTTACTTATTCATCCAATTGTTTATTATATATAAGAATAAACCAAAGCTGAATATGAAAAATAATAAGAATAAATTGGGTAATGAACCTTTGCATAGGAGTGCCGGCCTATGTAGTATTTTTGTTGTCACGGATTACCACAAAGTTTAGAATGTGGACAAGTTTTTTATTTAAAGTGAAATCTCATTTTGGTCCTTCACAAAATACACTCATTTAGTCCAAAAAATAATGCAACTTTTCTTTTGGTAGACAGATAAAATGACAAAATTATTAAAAACTCACATATATGAGCGAAAGAGTCGGTGTTTAAATTCCTGTCACGGCGTATTTTTGTCAAGCTGGACTTGTGGAAAAAAAATGCAACTTTTAAACCGTTATAAAAGAGACATATAATCAGGTCTTGTGTCAATATTTTTACATAAACAATTTTTGTTTGGGTGTTGTTGAACAATGACAAATGAATGGTTTCACAAATTAAGGATGAGTTGATGACACGCTACAAGTCATAAACATTGGAAAAACAGGACTAAAAGCATAACTTTAGCCATAAGAAAACAAAAAATTCACTTATTGTAATATGTGAGCATATGAAAGAGGCCAAGATTGAATTGACATACCTGAATTCCAAGCTCTTTAAAATATTGATCAATGAAATTGTTTCTGATTTATCCTTTTTCTACTAAAACTTGTGTCTCGTTCTCCCTTGTATTATCCACACTCTAATTTCAGTTCCTCCTTCACAATGTTAAAATGTTGATTTTGGTTGCACTATTACACTCCAACAAGGAGTCTCAAGTGTGTAATGGTGATTTTTTTTTCTTCTCTAATCCAGTTCCTTCTCCCAAACTTGTTTCAGTTGAAAACAACAAATCAATTGTATTTAATTTAGGAGAATATAACATCACAGTATCACACAATAGATTAATGTCTGAATACGGTAACAGTTTGACCTTTTAATCTCGGATAGCATAGTTTAAGTAAAATGATCATTAATGATCATTAGTGCTACCTCCGTCCACCATTTTGAGAATATTTTTTTGTTCCTTTTGATAAGATTCTTGTTTATTTTCAACTACGTTAATTGTTTTTTTATCTACGCATCCTTTTTTTCAATCAACAATAAATAATAATTAACTCCCCTCTTAAAGGATAAAATTGAAAAAACAATACTCTTTGTTTTAAAATGAATGTCATTCTCACTTTTCAATGTACTATTAATTACTTTTTCCCAATAGCACCCTTCAATTATTACTATGCACACTACTTCCAAAATATCACATTTTACTTTAATTTATAATGATGGGAAATGACCAATAGTTAACAAAGTTATTTAAGTAAAAGTGTCATGTCTGTAGACAACATTATTGCATTTCTTAATATGTGTGCAACAGCCTTAAATGACGTTCATTTTAAAACGATGATATTAGTGATTACAAACAACTTTAATACAAATATCAACTATCTTAATTCCCGTGATTTTGGTAATAGAGTCTTATATATAATTTTCATTAATATTTCATCTACAACAAAAACATATGCAAAATTGTTTGAAAATACATTTGACTTTTTGAATATTTTCATTGTATTTTTTTTTGGGTCAAGTAGCCTAGTGGCTAGGTGGAGAAGTGGAGTGTCCGGGGTTCGAACCTCGGCCCCTACATAGAAAATGCAATATCCCTACCAACTGAGTTAAGCTCACGGAGATTATTTTATTATGGATGTAGTAGTTATTTCTATGACATAGTTTAACTTAATGAATGTCCTTATGACACTTTTTAAGGACTTTAAATAGTACTTCATCCGTCTTAAAATAAACGTCGTTTAAGGTTTTAACACACTATTAAGAAATGCATTAATTAAAAGAAAGAGAGATGTTATTTTACCAAATTATCTTAATCAACTATTGATTTGTTTTTCATTAAAGAAAAAAAATAATATTTTAGAAGTAGTGTATATAATATTAATTGAAGGGTAGAATTGAAAAGAAAAAGTTATTATTGCATTGGAAACTGAAAGTGACATTCATTTTAAAACAAATTATTTTGGCCAAAATGACACTCATTTTGAAACGGAGGGAGTAAATTTTTATGGTAATTAATGCATTTAATGCATCGGAAATTGGAATATTATACTTTTCAATACATAATTTCTTTAATTGAGAATTCTTAAAGAATGTCCTCAGGAAAGGATAAAATAAACCAATTACTTATCCTATCATACTTACTCTTTATTATTTTTATCCTTAGTCTTGGCTGGGTTACCAACCTGATATCATAAAACAACGCGCACTCATGTTTTCTATTTCTCAAGTATGCTCTTCGATTCCCACTATCTGCACTTCTCAATTAACGATGGTCTTCAATTTCTAAAATGATTCTATTCCACAATTTTGCTTCTTCTTCTTCATGCGTCTCTTCTTCCTCGGCTTTTCAATTGATTAATTTCGTGTCTCAGTTTATCACATAATCCTTTTCTAATTTTTGTGCTTACAACCGTTATTATAATATTATCATTGGAAAATTGAATTTCATATGATTTTGAGTTCTTTTGCTTCTTATCTTTCGAATGATTCAATTTCTTTCATTTCGTTAGTTTTGTGCTTCAATAGTGGCATTTTTTCAGCCTTGATTTTCCCAACTTTTTCCCCTTCCTTTTTTCTCCTTTTCCTAATTTCATTGATTTCTTTCTTCAGCTTATAAAAAAATATATGTATTTTTTTTAGGAAAAAAAATAAAAAAAATATTCAATCATGTTGCTTATCATGTGTGCTCCAAACACATGATAGCATAAGTGACTATCCTATCATTATCATGTCCCATCCTTATTCAACTTCTTATCATATCCTATGTTTATAAAAACTTATTAGAAATTAGTGTGAGGATTCAAGGAGATTGAATTGAATGTGAGAAATTTTGAATGAAAATTCATATAATAAAAAATGAATTTTTATTAAGAAAGTAAATCAATCTGCCCAAATTAGCATCAGAGAAAATCGAACCTCAGACTTTGAAGATGAGCACACTCTAAGGTCCCAAGTCAATACCGTCAGACCAACCTAAATGGGTTAAAAAATAAGTGTCATATAAAATCAAAATTAGCATTTTTTGTATTCTACTTTTTATTTCAATGTAAATGTCGTATTATCAAAAATAAAATCAAAATAAGTGTCATATAGTTTTTAATGTAATATTAATTAATTTATTCTAATTTTACGCTCAAATTAATAAATTAATATTTAGTGCATCATTTTCAAGTCATCATATTTCCCTACAAACTCAGTGCATCATTTACAAAATTGTTACCTGTATTCGTTAATTTGTTTTTTGTGTAAAAAAAAATAAAGACCACATATATTAATAAATAATAAGTACAAATATTTTGTTGGAAAATATTTTTGAAATCTATAGTAAAAATTGATTTCTTTGTATAATAATCAAATTATCTAGGTTATTTATATACATAAATTAATACAAATACAATCTTTAAAATTTTATAATTAAAATGATAAAATTTTAGCCATACTTTTTTCTTTTCATTTTAGTAACGTTGACTAAATAATTAAAGTAAATAAATATTATTAAATAATTTTTGTAGAGAAAAAATATCATTAAATATTAACTACGAAAAACATATTACATTTCACTTTGAAAAATATAATTACATTTTTCAATATAGTTTTATAAGCTAGAACTTTATTCAAGAAATAAAATTATAAACAAAAAGTTGGAGGACATAGACCTAACTTAGCAAAAAAAAAAAATGACAAAAATAAAAGTTGTTCAGATTACATAACGGTGTATAATAAAAACGGAAGTGTAAAAAGTAAGTCGATTTTGAAAATATTGTAAAGTGTTACGGAAGGCCCAACCGGCCCATGAACTAAACTTGTTGGCTAAGTTGGTTATAAAAATTTAAAAAAAAAAAAAAAAAACTTGTTGGCTAAGTAGAGTATTTGTATTAATTTATTTATATAAGGTAGAGTTTCTTCAGTGAAATCAAAAAAGAGAAAGAGAAAACTTGGTTCGATTTGGTTTGAATCGGAAAAGGTAGAAGAAGAAGAAGAGAAAGAATATAACAATGGCTAGATACGACAGAGCGATCACAGTTTTCTCCCCCGATGGTCATCTCTTCCAAGTCGAGTACGCTCTCGAAGCTGTTCGGAAGGGTAACGCCGCCGTCGGTGTTCGCGGTATCGATAACGTCGTTCTCGGTGTTGAGAAGAAATCCACCGCTAAGCTTCAAGATTCTAGGTTAGGTTTCACATTTTTCTTCAATTGTTTTATGCAATTGATTTTCATTTCTCAATTTCGGTGTTAGGTTTAGGATCTTAGGGTTTACAGTGTGATCGGTGCTTTATACTGTTTGTATGACCATAAATTTTGTTTGGAATTTTAGTGTAGAATGTTTTGTTTTCGCTATTGTTTTTCCCAGCGATTAAGATGTGAAGTAGTTTGCATCTGAGTGTATTGCAAATTTAATTTTGAGATTGCTATGATTTTGTTACAAGCTTTGAATCCTGATGTGTTAACTGTTGTAGTTCTGTGCTTTATGATGTCGGTAAATAACATTTCACCGCACTTCTGATTGAAGGTGTGTGATTGTTTAGAATCATGTGATTATTTCAATTCATTATAGATTTTTTTTTTCCTAATGTTTACTTGTGTCCGTGTCATTGTGGTGTTAGGTGTCTGTGTCAGTGCTTCATAGGTAAATAATGCTCTCTTGCTCAAGTGCAAACAATAACAATGGTTTTTTCAATATACTGTTGTGTGATAGAATGATTTGTTTTGTTGATGTTCTTTTTTCGTGTTTTTTTGTAAGACTTGTTAGGTCCTGTTTAGCAAGGAAATAGAAATAAAGGTTTTGCAATTTTTGTGTTGTGTATTTAGGATCTTAGATCTACTTTGGAAATTAGGGTTTATAGCTTACAATAGCTTATTGATTGAAATAAAATTATATAGTTCTTTATTTCCAAAAATATGTTACAAGCTTTTTGGTATTTATATTCTGTTGTTTTATGAGAGAACTTTTGAAAAATTTGAGATATTGAAACTAATTTTAGTTTAGTATATGAGAAGCTTTGAGATAATGAAACTAATTTTAGCAGAGTATATGAGAAGCTATTTATTTACATAAGGGTATAGTTATTGCAAATTCTGCTAATGTCCTTGCTTTATAGGAGTTTATCCAAACTGCTTATAATGTAATATGGATTTGGGTTGTTTACAATCGTTTTGCTTTTGTTTTGCAGGTCGGTTAGGAAGATTGTGAATCTAGACGATCACATTGCTCTTGCTTGTGCGGGATTAAAAGCTGATGCTCGAGTCCTGATAAACCGGGCACGCGTTGAATGCCAGAGTCACAGACTCACCGTTGAAGATCCATGCACCGTGGAGTATATTACCCGGCACATAGCTGGTCTTCAGCAGAAGTACACACAAAGTGGTGGTGTGCGGCCATTTGGGCTTTCCACTTTGATCGTTGGCTTTGATCCTTACACCGGGTCTCCCTCTCTGTACCAGACAGATCCTTCTGGTACATTTTCAGCATGGAAGGCAAATGCCACTGGCAGAAACTCGAATTCAATCCGTGAGTTTCTAGAAAAGAATTTTAAGGAGACCTCTGGACAGGAAACTGTGAAGTTGGCTATCCGAGCTTTGCTTGAGGTGAGTTAATTTTCTCCTTAGTGCTTTTAAAAGAAATATTTTCTGATTCTATCATTCATTTATATAGGAATTTGCTGCAATTTTTGCAAGGTTTTTTCTTGCTAGAAGATATAGGTGTCTTTTACTCTTTTTATGACGTGGTACTTTGGAAGAAATTTTAAGAGTGTCTTCAGTTCTTTATGTTTTCACTTTGCAAAATAAATGTTTTGCGAGAGACCTTAACAGAATCATTTGACTGCAAATTAGGAGGAAGTTTAGGATGAATTACCCGTGTTAGAAAGATATTCATACGGTTAATCTGGGTTCGGCTGTGGTCTCTGACCATTCCTTAAATCCTGCTATGAACTGGGCCTATATAGCACTAAGTGTCCCTTTTTTAACATTCATTTGAGATCTCGCCTCTTTCTGATTGTTGATCAACATAGTTTTTTTATTGTACATATGAACAAACACAATCAGTATAGTAAACTTGCAAGTACAATGCAGACATATAGCTTTTTCTTTTGCAGTATAATTATCGTTGAATAAGATTGAAACACAAATCTTATGCACTATGCGTTCACATTTACATGTGTTTAATCTATGATTCATTTATGCCAAAACTTTTAATTACTTTTTATGATATTCCTAGCTGATGGTTGTATGGCTTGCACATTCAAACATTATAATGGATCAAGCATTTTTGTCTGTTCCTGTTGCATAACTGTAATACTATTATGGACTTGTAACTTGTTTTATATTTGGAACTGGATCTGATAAATACTTTACATTTGGTTTTTCCTTGTCGGTATGTGTAATTAGGTTGTCGAGAGTGGTGGTAAGAACATTGAAGTTGCTGTGATGACCAAGGAGCACGGTCTGCGTCAATTGGAGGAAGCTGAAATTGACGCCATTGTGGCTGAGATTGAAGCAGAGAAAGCAGCTGCTGAGGCTGCAAAGAAAGCTCCTCTTAAGGACACATGATTGATTTTACGTTTCTTTATGTAAGCATCTGTAGGTGTTGGCTCTACTTATTGTAAAAGCTAAAACTGATGCCAACAAATCTGAGATTGAAACACAGAAGAACTCCTGAGGCTATCCTAGAAACCCTAAGACATGATTTTCTTTATATTTATTTAGCTCGTGAATTGTTCTTGCCGTGTGACTTAAGGATGACTCCTTTAATTGTTTTTGGGTCATGTTATTATTGTTTAAGTTCGCAAATGGAGTTCAATTTGTTACTAAAAATTTGAGTTCAATCTTAACTATTCTAGTATGAAAAATGACACACTTAACAAATCATGGTACCTTTTTTCAATAAGTATATGTTTTATGATATCAGTTTTCCAGGGCTTTGCCGCTTACTGATATCAAAACTTATGATAATATTTTCCTTAAAAAAAAAAGAAAAACTTATGATTATATTTGAAAGTTCGGAAGGGAGGGATTGGAGGAGAAAAGGTAATCTTTCACTTGGTATATGAAGGGATGTATAAAGCCCTCTTCCTCAATTTGGAAAAGGAAAGCTTTGGAGGGGTTTAAAATAAATAATTTAAAGTGATTCCCTCTTTTGTTTTTAATTGACTCAGTACCTCGTCTTTTAAATCGGAATTATCAGTCTTAAGCCTGCCCTATAAGTCCTCTATTCCAAACATCCTAGCATGTAATCTAAATCAATGGTTTATTCTTTGATAAACTAAATATTCGTTCCTTCTAAAACACTGTCTAAGTAAGGAATGATATCTTCTCCATCAAAGATATTTTGAACTTCTCTCCTACCTCCATGTCTTTCCCAAATCGTTTCTTTTTCTCTTATCACCTAATTGTTAAATTAAGTTATCCAAAGGGACGGAATAGCTTATACAATAATATAATCTTTAGCCACATTTTACTTGCATTTTTGCCGAACTCTAGAGTAGAGACGAGCTCCTTCTCAAAATCACCTTTATCCTTCAAAAAAACGAAATTGGAATTGTTCTATTTACATATTTTGATAGATGTAAGAAAACATATGTAACAATTTGTTTTGATAAACAACCACTGTAATTGGGACTTTTAAGTTTAAACACACCATATTTTATCTCTACAAGTTTGGAATTGCAATCCTCAGTAGCAAATTCAAAACATTATTTTAATCAACAGAGTAAAACCAATTGGAATTAGAACTAAACAATCACATGATGGATCTAAACAATCATCCAAGACTTACTTTCTTACTCATCTTGTTCCTTTTCCACCGCACATGCTTATCTTCCACTACTTTTCAAACAAAAGGATGTTCAAACCAAACTTCCTCACTGAAAAGTGAGATTCTTGAGCTTGCTAACACACCCAACACAGTGAAATGGATGAAGAACATCAGAAGAGAAATTCATGAGTACCCTGAACTTGCATATGAAGAATTCAAGACAAGTTCTGTCATAAGGCGAGAGCTTGATAAGTTAGGTGTTGTTTATCAATGGCCTGTGGCTAGAACTGGTGTTGTTGCTAAGATTGGTTCTGGATTTCCTCCTTTTGTTGCTCTTAGAGCTGACATGGATGCTTTGCCAATTCAGGTAAAACAAAAAACACATGTTGCAAAAACTTCACTCTCATGTTTGGAATCACGGTGGGTTTGATGAAATCAAGTACCACCGTGATTTTGTTGAATCTCCAGAGTATAGTTTTCGCCAAAATCACTATGGCACACATTGTGATTTTACCAAACTCACCGTCAATTCAAACATCGAGTGACATGATGTTGCATGCAATTGTTGATCTTTGTAAAAACAAAAAAAAAACTGTTGAAGAAATTGAAAAGGAATTCGACAAAGTAGTTCAATTAAGTTAACATTCTTCTGAAGTAGGGTAGATGTGTACAATTTTTATTAAGAAAAATTGTATTTAAATGCCAACTTAAGATACAGTACCAGAAGTTTCAGCTTTTTTCTATTAATGTTGTAGTAAAATAAAACCAGCTAATTGTTTTTCACTAGTTGTGCAATGTTTTCATCTAGTATGGTATCTATGGTTCTAAATTGCGGTATAAAGGATTTTTAGGTCTCCACAACCACATCACAACCGCAATTAATGCCAGTAATTGTTCGTTTGATTGAAATTAGTATCCCTTGCATTGTTAACAATAAATATAGCACAATATGTTTGTTCATGTCAACAGGAATTGGTTGATTGGGATCATAAAAGCAAAGTAGACGGAAAAATGCATGCTTGTGCACACGATGCACATGTGGCGATGCTTCTTGGTGCTGCAAAGATACTGCATGAAATGAAAGACAAATTAAAGGTAAAGTGGAATTGGAAAAATGTTAAAATGAGTTTTAGGGAATCTTTCACTGAAAACTAAATTAGTCCTCCATATGCAGGGTACTGTTGTGCTTATTTTCCAACCAGCTGAGGAAAAAGGCACAGGTGCAAGGGACATGATCCAAGAAAATGTGCTTGAAGATGTTGAGGCTATTTTCGGATTGCATTTAGCGTCACAGTATCCCTTAGGTGTTGTTGCGTCGCGTCCGGGTGAATTTTTAGCAGGATATGGAAGCTTCAAAGCGAAGATCAAAGGGGGTTTAGCAGGAACTCCGCTGCGTTGTCTTGATCCAATTTTGGCTGCTTCGGCATCCGTGATTAGCTTGCAAAACATTATTTCAAGGGAGGTGGATCCTTTAGACTCGCAGGTGGAGTCAAACACTGAAATTCAATTACAAAAAGAAAACTTACAAGATAAAAGTTTTAACGCGTTAATTCTTATGATTGATTCTGTTTGTGGCTTGAGTGTTGTATAAAAAGTTAATATGTAAAGCTTAATTTTGCAGGTGCTTTCTGTGGCAATGATCCATTCAGAGTCTGGTCACGAACTCACCCCAGATTCTGTAACATTTGGAGGTACTTATAGAGCATTCGGCAAAAAGAGCTTCAATACACTAAGGAATAGGATAGAAGAGGTAATTGCTTTGTGACATGTACTCCATATTGTCATCGTAGTTTGAAACTGCTGTCTAAAATATAAAGGTCTTGGAGGCCTCCACTACTGCATCACGACAATAATAGTAGTTGCATCGGCCGCGTTTCGCCATATTTTTCAACAATATTCAAGGATCACAGCTACAACTGTTGTCACATAGTTTCTCCAATAATAATGGTTTTGGAGACCTCCACAATTGCGGCCACACCGGCTGCATTTGACAGATTTTAAAAAAAAAAATCTAGGATCACTATTCACGGCTACAATTGTTGTCCTGGTTCTAAAATGCAGTTTACAATATAAAGTTTTAGGGACCTTCACAACTGCATCACGACTGAGATTGCAGCCAAATCGATCGCGTTTGACCGTACTTTTTCACAACATCAAGAATCACAATAAAAGTAACTGCAATTTAGAACCTTCATTGGTGGCATCTATGTAGCACCGACCCTTCAGATTGAAGGTGTGTACAGTGTCAACAATGACACATGTAGTTGATTATTCCATTTTCTCAAATTATTATTGATGTCGACGTGATAGTGTCGTGTCTGTGTCTGCGCTTCATAGGCTGTCACATTAACATGTTGATTATGAACTAATTGAGAAGTATAGAGCATATTAAAAGTGTGTTTTCATTTATTGATTTATTTGTGCAGGTTATCAAAGGGCAAGCAGAAGTGTATAGATGCTCAGCAGAGGTTGAATTCTTTGGTGAAGAACACCCAACAATTCCTCCTACTACAAATGATGAGAGAATCTACCAACTAGCAAGGAAAGTATCTAGTGTGATTGTTGGAGAAGAGAATGTAAAATTATCACCAATCGTCACAGGGAGTGAAGATTTTGCATTTTACTTGGAAAAAGTGCCTGGCTCATTTTTCTTTCTAGGCATAAAAAATGAGAAGAGTGGATCCATATATTCAGCTCATAGTTCTCACTTTTTCATTGACGAAGATGTTCTTCCCATTGGTTCTGCAATACATGCAGCATTTGCCCTTTCATATCATTCTTATTCAACAAATTCAATTATTAAGAAATGAAGGTGGGATATAATGGGAGTGATATCCAAAATTGAAATCACAAATGAAAAGGAAAAGAATGAGAAACACGCGCCTATGGCATTTAGCTGTATAAAAGAAAGAAAATTTGCACTATTAAATACAACTATGTCTTATTTTAATAAGTTGACATATTTTACACTTTAACAAGGTAAATCAAGTGAGATTTATTCATTTATTGTCTATTTATTTTAAAGTTAATGACCGTATTCAATTATTATATTTATGTTTTTTACTCATGACTTCGTCTTGTGCGGCGTTGTTTGATTTCCCGTCTTCTTGCGGTGTTCATTTTATTCGTATTGAAAGATCGATTATTCAATCAAAAATTTGAGCGTTAATGTTGCAGATTCGGAGACCATGGATATTCCGGTCACTTTAGTTTTATCATATATTTTTGTAGACATTATGCCGTTATATGTTATTAACTTGGATGATGTGAGTTTATTCACAGATTCATCCTTTACGTTTTTAGCGGTGTTGAATGATGTAATCTCTCGATTTGAATGAATGAATATCATTTTGTTTTTATAAAAAAAAAAAAAATTACTATGATTAAAGAGAAACGTTTTTTAATAATACGACGTGGAAATGGTTAATTAAAATTAATAAATTATACGTATTTTATCCTAAAACAACAATTGAGATTTGTGCTGTCACAATCACCATCGAGGCCTTCGACTGAACGCATCAGAAAAAGAAGAAGAAGAATAACGATGAAGGATGAACAAGAGGTTTTTCCTTTTCTTTAATTACATTTCTGATTATCATACTTTGATTAATTGACGAGATTACGGTTTTGTTCATTTATCAAAACAATCGAGCTTCAATTTTTTTTTATTAATACTCAACTATGAATGAATTTCTGTTCAATAATTTGCCGAGTTTAATACTTAATTATGTTTTATTTTCCTTTCTGAAAACAAAATAAACTTGCATCTAAAACAGGGTAATGAGGTTGATTGAAATATGTGTTAAAATGCTTATGCATTTGATTCTGATAACTAGTAGTGAAACTGGGCAATCTTTTAGGGCCTGTTTAGATTGACTTATTTGAGCTTATATACTGGCGTAAGTTTTGTGAGACAGTTTGGGAGAACTTATGAAAACAGCTTACGACAATTTTCATAAGTTTGTTTCAACTTATTTTCATAAGCTCTCCAATAGAACATATAAACAACTTATAGCATGTACTATAACAATTAACATTATTTTTGCTATAAAAATAGCTTATGCAAACTTATACATAAGCGCTTATCATGATAAGTGCTTGTGCTATTATGAGTTGCAAACAAGTAGTTTATCCAAACAGGCCCTTATTCTTGTCGCACAAGTCATACCAAGGTCTCTGAATTCATTTTTAATTGACTCGTGAGACCTTATTTTTATAGCACCAAGGCTTACTTTCGCATTCGTCGTCTCAGACCTCAACTTAAGTTGAGTGAGACTTGCTATTTACAGGAAACTTCCTCTCTGGTGCCTGTATTGTTTTGACTGATTTTCTCGATATATAAAGATATATGTTGGTGAGACAGTAAATTTGTGTAGCCAATAACTGAGGATATGTGACTGTTCGCTTCTTATTTGATTTTGGATTTTTGTCGGGTTCATCTGTGCTTCTTTCCCATGCGAAGCTATCTTTTTTGGCAAAATAAATTGGGCTATTTGTGATATTAAAACTAGCTGCTTAGATATTAAGAATATTTTCTGTTTCCTTCTTCTATAGGCTTTCTAATATGGTACTTAAAATCTCAATTTGAATCGTGCAATCTTACGATTTTGCGATTATGCTTGCCCTCAACAATTAAAGACTACGCATATAATCCCATTTTCGTGGAATCAGGTGAACTCCTGATTTCTATCCTAAAATCTTACGATTTTGCGACTATACTTACCCTTGGTAATTAAGAGTACACACATAAATCTGCCTGAGATTTAGGGGTTATGCTTGCGTCCATTTCAAAAAGAAGTCTTTTTCTCCCTCGTCCATCTTTTGTTTCATTTCCAAATGGCTACAAAATCTCATGTTAATGAATTTAATTTACACAAGTATTTCAAGTGTGATTTAAGCTTTTCTCTGTCTTATGCAATTTTATATGCGTAGATATGAATTTTTTATGCATATGTTTGATTTTTATGAACTTCGTATAATCTTACGATTAGTGTTATGGTTGCACGATTTACAATTTTACTTCCCCTTTCCTATTTTGCTTAAAATCTTGATTTTAACTACATTTTCAATAAGTTCAGTGTTATTGATTACTATCTGCGGGATTATTTATATGCTCTCCAAATCATCAATGTAAAAGACCTGAATTTTGTTTCAGCTAAATTATAAAAAGGAAGCTGCTGCCGACACGTTGTACAATTATTCAAAATTTGTGATTGCAAGGATGGGAACTAGGACTCGGCCATGTGATTTGAGGTTACATTTAATGAAGGTTTGAGACAAAATTCTGTTATTTTCTCATTAGGAACAGCACTGTTTTTTGTTTTGTTATCATATGTTGTTTCTATATGGAAGATGAAGGGATTGTCTTGAAAACTAGTTTGTTAATATTCTCATTGGTCCATCTCTCTATCCTGACATAGGTGTTATAACCATTTTCAGGAGATTTCAGGCATGCCAACTTCTCTAATTAATAGGGAAACACCACACGCTGCAGCATCTCCCGAGGCAATGGGTGAGTCATCCAGCTCAGGAACAGCAAGATTAGATAAAGCAGACAGTTTTCGAGCAATATAGTTGATACTTGGTAGTGGATGGTGACTGTGTTTTTTGTTTAGGGTTGTGGCATAGTGTGTGGTCGTTGGGAGATAGCAGCTACTCTTTCCCGTAGTAATGGTACAGAAGTAGGCACAAAAATGGGCAGAATTATGTTTTCAATCACCATCTATGCGATGTCTCACAGATTGGTATAAATTATAGCACTGCTGTTATTTTCATAGCATGTTTGATGTAGGATTAATAAAGTAGTAGAGTTGTTTGATTGTGGCCGTTAACTTGGTTGTTGTTTTTTATGTTTGATGTCGGATTAGTATGTTTCACCTTTGGTTTCAATCAGATGGCAATGCATCTGTTGATTCAGTTCAAGTTGAATTTGTTTTTGTTGAACTTTCTGTTTTTTGTCATTTTTATCAAGTATCTTGAAAGATCCAATTCGGATCACGTGGCACAATCAGGGATTCTGTATCGTTTTGGCAGCATACAAAGTGGTAAGGGATTCATCGACATATTGCTTGGTTGGGGGAACTGGAGAGAGGAAAAAAATCATTTTAAATCACCATCCTTTTTGGTTAAATTGTTTTGAAGGAGGAAAGTATAATATCCATTAAATTTTCTCCCCTGCTATTTATTAATGATATATTAAAACAGACCCCAAGTCTATCCTTTAGGTTGAAAAATCATTACAAGATACAGCCTTTGGCTCCTGCCACTGATTTCTTTTTTGACTATCACAACAAAGTTAGTGGCAAATGACAGTCATTCCCCTTTGCTGGTGACAGAAGAATACATCGCCATGAACGATCAACAGTGCATAAAGGATCCTTAAGGCAACTGATGTTCACCTTTGAAATGTGAATATTGATCCGGCCTCACTAGCAATTTCAAACATGTTTATTCAATTGTGTCTACACTTGCTACAGTTCGATTGTCGTGGTGAGTCTTCTTCTATCTTTCTTTTATGTCCGATGTTGTGTTGACAACACAGTTGTAGCTTATGGTCTTGCTAATTACTATGGCTCTCAGCAAATAAGTTAATCTGCAAGCAGTGTTCCTAAAATAATTTTACAGGATTTCAATCACATTGAATGCAATCAAGTAAGTTTCAATAACTGCAATAGATTGGACCTAATAGTACAAGTCTCCAAATCAACGTTTAAGATACTTATTTTGTCATGGCTCCAATGGGCAGTAATGTGTCCTTTGACTTTTAAATGCAGTAAAGTATTTTCTGGCATTTGTACTCTGCTATTTTCTGGTATTTCTGATAAATAACACACTGCTTGTGCTTCTCTTTTCATAGCCAAGGAAGTCTTGCTTGGTTACTAGGCAAATCATTTGTAGTATTATTTAATTTAATTTAATTATTTTAAAAATTTAAATTTTTAAATTTGTTCCTCTTTCTACTTTTTCTGAAGTGTGTGTGCCACTTACCCTGCTGAATAAATCTACTATCTGTATAGGAAGTTTTCAGTATTTAAATTAAGCATCATTGAAGTGCGATATATAAGTAGATTAGAGATTAGGGAGGGACAATGCATAATATATGCAATGTTTGGGTTTTGAACCCCGGACACCACCAAAAAAAGAGTAGACTAGTTTGCGTTCTGTTCTTGTCTTACTTCAGTTGCTGTTCTATCAAACTTTCCGCAACATTCTTTGCTCTGTGGATAACTATGAGTATTCATAGCTGTCTTTTGACTCTACCATCATAATTCGTAACTGATATTACCTATAGCCTTTCATTCATATTTATGCTAATGCTGCTGATATATTAAGGAAAAAGTTAAACTACTTCAGGCTAAAATAAACTTTATCTGTTGTAAGATGACTGGAAACTAAAAATCTTTGGGCTGTTTTGAGCTGTTTAAACAATGATTTGATTTACAACTTATGAATTAATATTAATACACTGCACAAACATGAGCTCTCTGTCCTCATTCTTGAAGATTTGATCCTGTAAAAATACAGTGTGTGAATTGTATCTTACCTTATTCACTTGTTCAAAAAGAAGAAAAAAATTTCACATATATACAATGAAGTACTTAACTCCAAACCACTTAAATCCAAAAGAAAAATGAATTAAATTTAATTAAATGATATATGTTACTAATTCAGTATTGCATGGGACAAAGTCCTCTTCTTATTTAGGACAGGTCGTAAATAATAAATGTAGCTAACAAAGAACTACACTGTAATTTAGATATGGTTGAACATCAAAACAATCACCTATTACCAGCAAAAGGCCAACTTAAGGATCCCCTGGGATCACAATTCCTTTATCAATGGTTAGCATTGTTTACCATAAATAGCTACAAGTATATGCACATAGTGGACATGTGGGTGATTGTGATTGCAAAGTAATAATGTAGATACACATATTGAAAACTGCTATGTTATGACTTAGTAAATTAGGTAGGTACTCAACCACAACTCTGAAGTAGAAACTTGATCTGTTGAGGAAGTTAGTAAATTAGGTAGGTACTCAACCACAACTCTGAAGTAGAAACTTGATCTGTTGAGGAAGAGTCAGGAATAAATCTCAACCACAACCCTTTAACCTCTTCATGTGATGGGTACAATGATTTTTGAGGTGAAATTCGTAAGAAATTGGTAGACCCACGCCACATGCGAAAGAAAGCAACTTTTATTGATGCTTTTGTTTTCTTCATGTGACTATGGATGTTGCAATAAATATATATTTCAATTTTACCGATTCATCCATGCATCATTTCAAATATAATGAGATTTATTACTTACTTTCTACGCTATATATTTAGCAAAAACCAAAAGATAATTTGCGCGTTGTGTGGTAGATTTTAATATATTTGCTAGTCCAAAATAATAAAATGTAATTTAAGAATAATGTAGTTTTTGTTGTTAGAGTAAAACATTCTAATATTTATCTAACAAAAAAAAACATTCTAGCACGTATGTAACAAATGATAAATGTACCAAACTTCAGATCTATCATATAGTGATAAATCATAGAATAACATCAAGTAAAGATATAGAATCATGCATTAATCTAAGTTCATCCTACAACATCCTAAGTCGGTCAATTAATTTAGCATGACATACTAGAGGAAATGCTTCCCAATATCAGGGATTTTTTTTTGGTTACTAATATCAGGGATTTCACATAGAAATGAAAAAAAAAATGACGGAGAAAAATATAACAAAAGAAGATGAAATCGCAAAAAAAAATAAAAAAAATAAAATGGCTTAAATACAGTCTCTTAATTTACTTTAAAATCAGTCAATTTAGTCTACTCTATTATAATAGGAATTTCTTTAGGTGATTTGGAGAGTCCCAAAATTATAAGACCACTTGTAGCTTTGTTGACTTTTTATTAAGATTTAATGTTTTATCAAGATATATTTTTATGACCGTACATGGTACCGTGTGTTATTCGGTTGGTGTCAAGCATGAAATGAAATTGTTACTAGTTAAGATTACATTTCAAGCTTTGATTTCTTTATGAAGTGTCAAGTATATGTTCGTTGGACCTATCAAGATAAGATACTTTAATACTTAAACTTATTTGACTTATATGTTTCTTTTTAACTAGACAAATTGTTTGTTACTAAGTGTTCAAAAGATACCAAATTCCATATTATTTTCTATAGCTATGCAAATACTTACAGAAAAAAAGTTATAATACTTCACATTTCTGTTATGAAATCATATAAACTGAATTAGTATATGAAACTAATTCTCGAGATTAAGTTGTGTTTTTATATTTTACAACTTCCAAGAAGTAATCTCATGCTAATAGCCATATTCATAAATTTGTGCTAAGATTGAAAATGACATATAGTATATAGCTTTAAGGCAAAGGAGACTTCGTCCAATAGCAACTGATGAAGTTTCGGAAGTTTCTCAAGCTTTATCTACGGAGTCTCTCCAATGTCATGTGCTTCTTTTAAGGGCATATCTTCTTTTGAAGGAATGTTTGTCCCCAAACTCAACGGAAATGGTGCATCACCATTTCGGTTAAGTTTGGAAACAAACATTCCTTCAATTACACCTTTTGCTGGGGGTTTTACATGGCTCATTTCCGCAAAGAAACATGCAGCCATTACGAACACTAAAATTGATATTAGTAGTTCTAACTTCCTTATTTCACTTTAGTGTGGACCCTTATTCTATATCAAAATTGGTTAAGTTATTGTTTTACCTCATTCATTAATTCCCTCTAATGTATGAACACATTAGAAATTCCAGAAAAGAGAAGAGAAAAAGAATTAGAAACAAGAATGATGAGTTGAGTTGGGAGATCATGATGTTGGTGAATGGTGATAGAAGAAAGGTTTTTTGCAGGTGAGGCTTTGAATTTGATGATAAAAATTCACAAGAGGCCCTTTGTTTTATAGCCAGTTGGAGGAATGCTTTGGTTTTCACTGAATTTATTATGATGCATACATGCACATGGTGGACATGTGGGTCATAGTGAAATTGTGATGATATATTGATATGTTACTTGTAAACTAGTAATAATGTAGAAACATGCTGAAACACATGGTGAAAAGTACTATAGCCACAAATGCATTATTGTCCTCTCCTCTCTAGTTTGTGATTATATATATTTATTTTTTTTAACAAAAATAATGCAAATAGATAATTTGATGATGTTTTTTTGAAATTTTAATTTGTTTACTCTAGTATAGTTCTATTGACAAAAACATTGTATTATAAATGTAAGTTCGGGGGTTGAACTCTGGGTTACCTGTTTCTTCACCTTAAAGGTGATATTCTAACCAATCAATTATTTGAAGAAAAAAAATAGTAGCGGTTTTCTATCAAACGAGTTGGGGGAAACCGATACCAAATCCCAATTCACTTGTTTTGTTTGGATTCTAATTTAGATCTTTTAATTTTATGGATTTCGTTCCTTTACTTTAGTTGTATCGTTATCAAAAGTGTTAAGTGGTGTTGCTAACCTTCTTCAAATGTAACATGTTATAATTAAGACCATGCATTAATTTTGAACTTTCCTACTTTCCTTCGATGGTATGTTTCATGTCCTGTGTATACCTTTCCTTTTTTTCCAAGTCATCCATTAATAACACTTCACATAGTATTTGTCTTTGAGCTTAAGATGACTTCACTTTCTTTGTCATCACCTAAGCATGGTATTCCCATGTCAATTAATCAAATAAAAAACTATTTATTGAAAACCATGCATTCCATGCGTTACAGGGATGATGCTACGCTACACAGTACATGCTACGTAGTATAGAATATGAGCAGCTGATCCCACATCCTTAAGTTTCGACCCTACTTGAAATAAATTCGGATTTGGATTTCCTACTTTTACAGTAGGATGCTGTAACATATAAGGCCATCAGATTTAGATCAACGGCTCAGATCATTTAACTGTGTTAAGCTGATGTTTAATCTGAACCATCCGTTCTGATATCAATGGTTGTAATTTATTACAGCATCAAACTGTGTGCTTTTTTACAGCACCAAATCCTGGTCCAAATAAAGTCATGTCCCTACATTACATAATCTCAATTAATTGCACACACTAGTACATTGCATACATTTTTTTAACGCATAGCACAAACCAATGTCATACATACTATGGAAAATGCTCTTTGTTAATGGCATTCACAATGTAGATACTTTTTAAAAAAATAATAATAATCGGTATTCGATCCAAGGACCGATTAATTTAAGAGGACCGGTCTCACCATCCAATTGTCCATCAAAATTGGCACTGAAGGGAGTCGAATCTGAGACTTTGAGAGAAACACACTCTAAAATCTAAAATCAATCACTAGGCCAACCCCAAATGGGTAACACCAATTTTTAGATACTTAAATGGATCTCATGTATACATATCATTTATATAATTTTTTAATAGTAATACATAATAAACACTCAATCCCTCCAACCTAGTATCTCGCATAAATTTCTTAAATGAGACCCACTTATCAATTATCAATAATTTTATATTACCACATTTTAATTTTTAATATTAAAAAATGTGGATCCCACTTAAGATTGAGATCTTAAATGAGATGTTGAGTCTTATAAGACCGCAAATTTTTCTCTCCCAAATAGGATACTTAATAGGTATCAAATCTTAAAAGTTTGAAACTTAGGATGGTCTTAAGAAGATTAGAGTAAAAATTTCAAAATGGGAGTCATGTAATCAACATATTGAAACATTGAAAAACAATTACTTTTACATAAAATTTATTATTTGTTCTTATTTTTGAATCATTGACAAGTGTCACAAGGACATTTGTTATCATAACCTTAACCTATATTATATATACTAGCTTCAAAAAAGATAGTAATGTGTGTACCATCTTTCCACTTTTGTTGCTAAAAAACGTTAAAATGGTAAAAAAAAAAAAAAAAAAATGAAGGAGAAAATTTGAAGGAAAAAAATTACATCAAAAAACAATTATTTTTTTTTATATAAGGTCAAAATAAAAAATATATATAATGTCCAATAATGTTTTCTATTGTTATGGATTGTTCCTATTCAATGTGATTTAATTAATTTTTAACAATTTAAATAATATTATAAAAATAGTTTTAAATAAAGGAGAAAAGTCAAAGAAAATTTCAACCCAAAAGTGTGTATCCTATATATATATACGGCGTATCATATGAAAATGACAATCTTATATGAGAATGATAAGAATACACATCAACTATTAGATTAAAATAGATGGTCTAGATTAAGAAAAAATATTTTAGATGACATATGTACCTTTCCATATCTCATCGAATCTCATCATGAATCCTTCACACATATGCCTTTCCCAATCCACAAACATTTGTGAAATTTGGTAACGTCAAACAAGATTCAAAATCACTTGCCTTAATTTTTTTAGTAAGGCTATTGTTTATGGAGTTTATAAAAGATTATTATTCTGTCTTAAAAATGTAAGTCAACTTTTGTTAAAGTAATAATTATATCATTTTTTATATGAAAGTTACATTTTTTACTTCTTTAAACTATGCCCTAAGCACATTTTTTTATGCTTTTCCTTCCTTTTTAAAAAAGTGAAGTAAAACTGGATAGTCGAACAAGTTTCTTCACCACTCCAACATAAAAAATGTGTTGCAAACAAATGGAATAAAAGTAGTAATTACTAATGATTTGTTTCAATATTACAAAGAAATACTAAAATATGTGTTTGGTCCTTATAAATGTCAGTTTGGATTTTAATCATTGCAACAAAAAAAAATGTGCCCTTGCAAAAAATTGTGTCTTTTAAAATAGTCATTGAACCCATTTAAGTGATGATTTTGCAAGGGCATATTTCAAAAAAGAAATTGCAATGACCAACACACAAACTTCTCATATTTGCAAGGACCAAATACATATATTTGCCTACAAAGAAAAGATCTAGATCTTGTAAATGTCATTAGTTGAAGTGTCAAAGGGAAAATTGCAAAACATGAGAAAGATAGTTGACATGATTTCTCAATGAAGTATCGCTGTTTTCTGAGAAGCAAAGTATGATGCATTCATATATGTTAGAAGGAAGACGGAGAAATAAAGTAAGAGTTTTAAACTTGAATCACTTTTAAATTGAGGTATTTTATGACATGATTGACAAACAACTTCAAGAGCTTAAAAAACTTGGATCACTTTCAAATAGAAATTCATATTTCTATTTAAATTTAAATAAAGAGCTTTTTATTGATTTTGGTACATATATTACTTTTGCTATAATATTTCTATGTAAGTTTTAAATCATTTCAAATTGCAATAATAAGTTTTCGTATTTTAAATTAATCATCATTGAAGTGAGATATATAAGCAGATTAGAGTAGACAAGTTCTAATCCTTCTTTAGTTGTTGCTCGGTTAAACTTTCCTCAACTTTCTTTGACTTTGCATAAAATGGTGCCACGGTATCTATTCATAGCTATCCTTTGACTGATCTACAACTAGAAAAAATATTTACCTATAGCCTTTCATTCATATTTATGCTGATATATTAAGGAACAAGGTAAACTACAAACTACAAATCAATATGACTCACCAAGTGTGGCCATGACAACAACAGAGACAACAAGGCCAATCGTACCTTTTGTCCTCTCTGGTAAACAAAATTTTGAACAAATTTTTATATGTGAAGATAAAAATTAGCTTTTGAGCGAAAATATCAAACATTTATCAATAAACTTCAAACTCAATTGTAAACCAATCAAGAGAAAATCAAATTAAATTTAAAATCAATTTATTCATGAAAAATTGTACACACGCATGAATAAAGGGAACCTAAACATGTTGAACCTGTTACATAGAAACTTGAAATTGAACACATGAATTATATGAATCAATATATGATTATATACCTTCTCCAACAACAAAACTATGTTTGCATAGTTAGAGATATTAATTGCTCTTTCATGTGGAGTCTGTTTCTTTATACTCTCGGGAAGTGATAACAGACTCCACCGTATTCTCCCCTTTCAAGAATGAGGTTATTGATAGTATTGCCATCCATAGATTTGTGCTAAGACCAAACAACGTGTTGAAAATGACACTGAAATCAAGCAAGCACCATATTGTTGTTATAGCAAAACATAAAAGTATAGCATAGCTAGCTTGAAGGCAAAGATATACTTACATTGTGATAACCTGTAATACGCTTTCTACCGTAGCTATAAGATATTACACCCCATAATATAGATGTCAAAGTTCTGCCAAGAATGAATGAGGATCCTACAACATTAGAAGATCGAAAGAAGGGATCACTGATCACCGGTGTCGAACCTTGTCTTCGGTGTTTGGCCATCTACAATAATGGTTTTGAGAGATGGATGTATAATGTTAGAGAGTATTTGAGGGGTAGAAGAATTTGAGAGTGTTGTGGGTGAAATGTTGAGTGAGTGAGAAAGAAGTAAGTGTGTTTGAGTAAGTGGGAATAGAATTTCTTTTATAGCCACTAGGTGGGTGGTATTATTGGTTTAGAGATTCCAATTCCAACGGATGAAAATGCACCACTAATAAAACAATTGAATGAGAAATGTCAACCGTGCGCTTGGGAGTTAAGGAAACAGATATAGGAATTGAAATTTATGGAGTCAACTTCTCAAAAGTCTAAAGAGGGGTATTTTTAACTTAAAATTTTCTTTTTTTGGTCTCCTTAATCAGCGTCCGGGGCACCGGTTAACATGACTCATTGTTAAAAGGAAAAGACTAACTTATTCTTTAAGAATAGAACTCACTTTGGGTCGCAGATAACGAGTAGTTACAATAGTCCTTAATACATCAAAATTTAAAATAATTCTTGATTGTACACTATATTAGTCAAAATAGTCTCTTACGTTGAAATGTGTCAATAATATTGTCATGTTAGTCATATAAGTATTTCCTTACTGTCATTTCAGCCCCTTTGTAAAAGAAGTTGATGTCAACATTGAAGGATTATTTTAACAACAATGCCTATTTTGATTAACGAAGTAGACAATCACGAACTATTTTGAAATTTTGATGCATTGAGGGACTATAGCAATTAGTCATTACACATTTAGAGACCAAAATAACTATTACCTCTTAATACTTTTTCTAATATTTTGGACAGTGGGTTAGTTTAACTTTTTATAAATAAAAAAAAATTCTTTAAAAGTTATATTTTTTCCAATATTCTTTAAAAGTGTTTTTTCATTCGCAAATTCATATAAGTTATGTCTCAATAATATTAGTCATATAAGTATTTTTTTGTTAATAATTTATATTTAATTTATATTTTGTTAAAATATTTTAAAAAAATTATAGAGATTCTTATAATATTCTTAACATTTTTAGCAAATCTCATTCAAAATTTTGAATCGTACTAATAAATTGTTTTAAAAACATGGACAAAAATAATGATAGAAAACTTTTGAAGTCTAAAATTTGAAGAAAAAAATATATATTTTAGAGGAACTAAAATGAAGAATATAGAGATCAAAAATATATTTAATCTTTATCAAAATACCCTTTTTATTTTCCAACCTAAACTAATTAGTTGCGGCAAAAATTGAATGTGGTACATAATCAAAGAAGTGATATTTGAACAATCATTTGAGATAACTTTGGTGACAATTTCATTTTTTTTTATTGGTAAAAAATAATAGAGAAATAAAAGGAAAGAGAGAGAATGAAAATATAGTGTAAATATGAGAGAGAGGGTTGTCACGATCGTACAAATATCATTTCTCTAAATCAAAATGATTCATTGTTACATAGAGGAAGTACCTAGTTTGCGAGAAAAAAAATCAATAGTCATTTTTGTCTTGAAGAGTGTGAGCGATGAAGACATGTTAATTTTGATGGATTAAATCTTTGATGTTTTGGATCAAAGTATGTCACACAATCTTTTAGAGAAATTATATTTGTACAATATTTTTAAGGGACAATTTTTTTCCTTCTTTTTTTGAGACAACAATAAAAAAAGTAATAACACAATGTGAGTATGAGAAAGTGAATTATTTCAAATATCATCTCAAAATGATGGTAGAAATAGCATTTCTCAAATTTTTGTTATTTGACAACTCATTTAAGTAATTTTTTTTAAAAGATCTCATTATAAGTTTTTTTTTCTTCTGAAGAAGCTCATTTAGGTATTGTTGAGAACAACTTTTAACAATTTTGCCTCAAAATCCCTTAAAAAAACAATTTTGCCTCGAAACGAAAGAAACAATGTAATGAAAGAGATGATTTTTCGAAAGTACAATAAGAACCTCTTATTTAATTATTTAATTTGAAACGTGTTCCACTTCCATGCGTTGCGTACTTTCTTTCTTTTTTTTTTAAAAGATTGCTTGCTTTTGAATGTTGCGTTATTATGTCTATCAAATACTGCAAATTCGATGGTATTATATTAAAAAAAAATAGAGTTTAACGATGGTGGGTCGACAGTACAAAACAACTTTGCACGTACAACCAATTAAAATATTGAGAATTGTCACATTAATTGTTTTGGTTAAAATTCATTCATTGTTGTGGCGATTCTAAATGTTTTGATTGGTTGTGTTTGCAAAGTTGTTTTAAACTGTCGATTCAACACCATTAAACTCCTCCAAAATTTAAGTGTATTGGTACGTGAAATCTTTAAACTAATAGATAAAAAAAATTTATTTTATGAAAAAAAAATACATTCTATCATTTACAATTATAATAACTAAATCTTATTTACAAAAAGTATCGGTAAAATAAAAGTTAATTATTTGGAATTTTTATTACTCAAAATGAAGAATATTGATTATTTTTTACGATGTAAAAGAATTATTATGATTTTTATAAACAATGAAATGATGTTTTTTTTTATAAAATAATAAACAATGTTAGCAACACTCTTTTTTCAACATTTTCTCCAACACTCACTTGATTTAAGCCAACACAATCTCAATTTTTGTTTTGAATCAAATGAAGTATATTGTTCTTGATAATCGTGATTTTTGTTTGTTAACTATCAACATGTTTGTTATTGTCGATTTATGCAGTGTGTGGATTGATAGATGTTGTGAGAAGTGAAAGATGTGTGTTGACGAGATGGTGTTGTCGATGTTGGATTTTTTTTTAATATTGATTTCTTATGAATTCTAGATTTGAATAAGATGAAGATTTAGGTGTAAAAGATGAAATAAATAAATAAAATTGAGCTAATACCAAAATGACATGTGTATCTAAGTAAACATTTTTTTCTTCATAAAACTAACATAAGGGGCCAAATTGAATGACAGGCATATATAATTAAGAGTTTCAGACGGACCAAAGATTAATTTTGGATCAAAGTGATACCAAAAAAATAGTTAAGGGACAAGAAAAGGCAATTAAGCCTAAACTAAACAATTCAAGTTCTTTGATGTGAAATATAATCTTGAAGTGTAATTTGTAATCATCAAAGAACCATGGTGAAGTTGGAGGAAGAAAGACATGAAGAAGACAAAGAACCAATGTTTTTAAATTTGATTTTTTTGTCTTCAACTTTTTTGGTTTTGATCCTTATACGAATTTTGGTTTTTGGTTTTGATCCCTTTTACCATGCGACTCATCATCCACTTTATCAAATCAGCGTCATCTGTCACATTAGAAACTGTCAAGTCACCCTCCGTTAGCCACATATGCATTTTTGTAACAAATGAAGACAACAAGGACAAAAGCAAAACTTTTTGAACTTACATGGTTTGTTTTGCAACAAAAAAATATACAGTGACGAAAACAAAAAACACGCAACATTATTGGGACGATTTATCTATTTAAGTCTTTTTTTATGTATTGTTGTGTAATATGTTCTAAAAAATCTACAATGTTGCACTTTTGTTGAATTTGAATAATTTTTGTATTGTTTTTTTTTAAAGAAATTTTTGTATTGTTAATGTAACGTCGAATTGATGTAATATTATTGAATTATGAATTATTACGTAATGTTGTTGCTTATAGGTGAGTATTGTGTTCGAATTTGTTGTATTGCTTTGCAATTGTGTTTATGAATTACAAGTCTTTAAACATGTTGTTTGTATCCTGGTTGACATCATAAATGTTATTGCATGCATAACAGAGCAGGAAGTTAACTGTCGTTGCGAACGGAAGTTAAATGCAGTTGATCCAACGAGAGTTAAATACCATCGGGAGCGAACATCAATTAATTGTGTTGAGGGTATTTTTTGGGTGTAAAGAACAATTTTTTAAGTGAAATGAGCAATTTTCTTTAAAATTTTGTACCAAATCATTAAAAAAAAAGCCCATTATCAACAAAATCTTAAAAGAAAGCCCATTATCGTCAAATTTGGCAATATAATAAGTAATAACCAAAACCAATTATATTCCCAACGGCTACTTATTTCTAACGGCTACTTTTTGTAAATTTAAAAACACGATTCTTTCTTCCAAAATCTCATTCTTCTCTCTCGTGATTCTCTCGCATTCATCAAAACACTGTCCATTTTTGTTTCCCCGCAGGAACAAAATCTGTTCTATCCAACAACATCATCAAAAACTTGCAATCTTTTTCAACAATGATGCAAGAGATGTGGAATGCTCCCCCAGGTTTCAGACCCTCCAAATCAGCACCTTCTTCACCTGCAAAACCTCTTGGTGTTTCCAGAACTCGTTCTGAATCATTTCACATCACTCATAAGGTTCCTGTTGGTGATACTCCTTATGTTAGAGCCAAAAATGTTCAGGTAATGATTTTCAACTTCTGGGTTTCATTATTTTGTTTTTGTTTTTTTACAAATTTTTTTGTTCTTCAGATTTTGTTATTTTAACGTTTTATCTAAATGGGTTGTTTTGATTTTATGTTCAGTTGGTGGATAAGGATCCGGAGAGAGCAATTCCGTTGTTTTGGGCGGCGATAAATGCGGGAGATAGAGTGGATAGTGCTTTGAAAGATATGGCTATTGTTATGAAGCAACAGAATAGGGCTGAAGAAGCTATTGAAGCTATTAAATCACTTCGAAGTAGATGCTCAGATCAAGCACAAGAATCCCTTGATAATATTCTCTTGGATCTATACAAGGTAACAAACACAATGCCAATTTTTTATAATTAGATTAGATTAAATATGTAGAGGCAGGAAAATGTGCACCAAACAAATATTGGTTCATACACACACTAGTAAGTTATTAAATCACAGTCAAATTTTTATGATTTTGAACACAGAGATGTGGTAGGCTTGATGACCAAATAGGTCTATTGAGGCACAAGCTGTATTTAATCCAACAAGGGTTGGCTTTCAATGGCAAGCGCACAAAGACTGCTAGATCTCAAGGGAAGAAGTTTCAAGTCTCAGTCGAACAGGAAGCCACTAGATTATTGGTAAGCAAAGCATCACACATGGTTTAATTTTTTGTAGACAATGTCATCATTTTTCATAGTCCCATACACATTTTGTTCAAGTTTAATCCTTATTTTGCTTTGACAGAATTAAAACAATCATTTTTTGTAAGAATTTTAACAAGATAAATGCTAATTAGTGTACTTTTAAAAACCTTAAATAGTAAAGTTTTTATGCACATTTATGTATTCAATTTGACTTTTACAATGAATATGTTTCTTAATTTGAAGTCCTTAAAAGAGTATGACTTTTACAACGAATGAATTTCTTAATTTAAAATCCTTAAAATAGTATTTGACTTTTACAATGGATAAATTTCTTAATTTGAAAAATTTAGAGCATTTGACTTTTACAATAAATAATTTTCTTAATTTAAAAACCCTATGGTCCGTTTGGTTCAGGGTTTTTGGAGGGGAGGGAGTATATCCTTAGCAAGACCGTTTTATAAATAGTTGTTTTCTTAACTTGAAACTGATATTTGAACTTTGTTGTTAAATGAAGGGAAACTTGGGATGGGCACTGATGCAACAAAACAACTACATAGAAGCAGAAGAAGCCTATCGCCGTGCACTTTGTCTAGCTCCAGACAACAACAAGATGTGCAATTTAGGCATTTGTTTGATGAAACAAGGAAGAATAGCTGAAGCAAAAGAAACTCTCCATAGAGTCAAACCTGCAGTTACAGATGGACCAAGAGGCTCTGATTCTCATCTGAAAGCCTATGAAAGAGCACAACAAATGCTCAAAGATCTCGAGTCCGAAATGATGAACAGAGGAGGAGTGGACAGGCTTGAACAAAGTAGACTCTTTGAAGCTTTTCTTGGTTCTTCATCAATCTGGCAACCTCAGCCTTGTAAGGATAACATTCACACAAGCTTGCCACCAATCAGAACAGCATCAATTCAAGATGAATTTGGTGATGAGAACATCAATTCCAATACCAACATAGTGAAAAATCACACAGCACAGCCACAAAACAAGTTTACTCCTTTGGTGAACAACTCACTTAATGTTGCAGCTCCGCCATTTTATGCAGCGAAATCATCTTTCAAGGAATCAAATGAGAATTTGAATTTGTCTGAGAGACTTAAGAGAACGAGGTCTGGAAATGCTGCAGGATTACTGAGAGTGGATGATGTGAACAGCAACAAGGTGAATGTGGAATTAGGTGTGCCTGGGAACAAAGCAAGAAGGCTTTCATTTGAGAAGAATAAGTTGTGTGATTTGTTGCCTGATACTAAGGACTTTGAAGATGCTATTCTTGCTGCTGTTTTGGGGTCTTCAAATGAGTTAGAGAATGAAACTGCTGGGACTTGCTCCAAGAAAATTGACAAGAGGAGGCTTAAGGTTTTTCAAGATATTACATTATCTTTGAGTCCAAAGGCTTAAGTTAGTTGACTACTACAATTTTTGAATAACATCATAGTGTTAGATTGGAGATGAGCTTGGTCTCCATTTATTTAACTTAATTTCCTGTATGCTACACTATAGCAGTTCTATCCTACGGATAGGAGTAGCCATCTGCATTTTGGAGCCCCCTTAATTGTCTAATTGATTTATGTTGTTATTTGTTATGCCTTGCCTTGTACCTTGTAAACAAGGCACATTGACTTACGAATAAATTGATATGATGAGTTTATTGGAACCAATTTACTTGATTCTTTTTTTGCTTCAAATTAATAGTAACCACTAGCAAGTTTTACCAAGTAGAACACACAAAAAAATGCATCATACATCCGACATTGATACTTGCTCATATTCTGGCATATCTATGTCATCATGAGAAAGCATTATGAGGTCATTAAATCAGTGCCACTGTCATACTGGGTGCTACTCATGAGAAAGGTTACAAGATGGACTTGTTGCCTTCTTATCCCTTACAAGATTACAAGATGTTTCTTGAGTTGTTACGCCATTACCCTTATGCGCTCAGCAATATGCAACTACAATGTTTGTTAATTAGATTAGGAAAAGAAAGAACATGAGACGTTTGTCATTCTATATATTTTTGACGTGTTTTAAAAACCAAGCAGATTGAATTACAAAACAAAACAAAAGAGTGATACATTTTAATACTATTGGAAAAAGCAAAAACTAAAGAGACAAGAGATCATGAAACGGAGTCTATTTTAACCGTGCACAATTACCGATGTTTCTTGAACTTTGATATAAGAACATTAAGACTCAAGGAACAAGTTAGTATTTACAGCGACACATTCTCAATAAACACTCATGTCAAACCCATAATTCCATCAAGATCTGAGAACCCCAGTTACAATTAGCTTTGCATCAAAATATCTCCTATATTCACAAAAAAACTCGCCATTCCCTACGAAACGCTTCAGCCTTAATTAACATTGGCGATAAAGAAAGCAAATAACTGTCGTCTAGTAGAAGCTACAAACATTAAAGGAAGGTCAGCAAACTGAACAACCTCGTGATTGCATGTTATGTGCCTACCAATCTTCTATGTCATCATCAGATATCTCCATAGCTTCACCATCTAAACTCATTTTGTCAATATCAATATTTGATTCCTGATGTAGTTCATCATATCCACTACCAACCCTATTTCCCAGCAATTTAAACATAGGCATGTATTCTGTGGCCATAACTGACATATGATAAGAACTCAACTGATTACAAGCAGGGATTCTCTGCCTTAACATCTTATTCTGCAATAGAAGATCACAAATAGAAGTCAAATATCAAAAGTAAAGAGAAAAATAAGCAATTTGTGAGGTTTTGTTGATTACAAAACCAACTTATATTTGGTTACAAAATCCCTAGCTACATAATCAAAGCGAGCTAGAATATGAGATATTTGAATCTCCTAGTGAGAAAGCTACCCTGCTTACACTACCTACTACATGAATTATGCTAGCAACATGATCTCTAACACACTTTCCAACACGCTAAATCTAATGGGTCCCACTAAATTTATGTGGTGCCTACATGATTTAATGGGGCCCATTTAAATTTAAACAAATTACAGAGAGTGTGTTGCTAGCACTCCTCCCTACTACATGTCAGCGTAGACAGAAAACCAGCATAAAAAGAGCATCGATCAAGGAAACCTATAAAATATTCTATTAATGTTCTCTAGTCCTTTTTTCTCTCCCAAGTTAAACTAAAATGCAACATTTCAAATTATCTACATGAAGTATAGAAACTGAAACATTGCAAGATAATAAAATATATAAAGAAGGGGCCATAATGAGTTTACCTTCTGGTATGACGATTCTTTTTCAACCTGCCAGAGCTTTGGTCGACGGATTGCATGCCACCTGTAAAAGTAAACTGATAAAAATATTACAGAGAAACATAAAGTTACACTTTGCAGAGAAGACTGCATGCATATAACTAACTGATAACCTGGAGGAAAGTGGACAAGAGTTTCCAAATAGCACCCCACGAACAGCAATTGATGCAGCAGCTGACTGTAAAATACTCTCTGCCTCGTTATAACTAGACACCATTCCCCGAAGTTTTGTGAGAAGGATATCAGCATCACCTAGGTATGAAGACAAAATCCACGCATCTTCTACTGCCTCGTCATTTAAAAAATCTAGAACTGCGAGAAATTATCAAGAATTAGAAAGCCACTGTATTAGGTTTAGAAAATTTATAAATGGAATAAAATATCTTCACTATAATCAATTTTTCACAAAGAACATTAAAAGCGTCTTGAAAGGAAATACCATTTTCATGTAGAAAATCAGCAACTGGACCAGGTTGCACATGGGCTTGACAAAGAATCTTCTCTGGGATATCCATTTTTAAAGGTAATCTTGAAAATCTTTCGTGTATGAGAAAGCCATTTTTGTCTAGCACATAAGAAAATTAACTATACTTAAAAGCTGCAGAATAAAATTATCTTAATATTTCAACTTAACTATGAAATTTAAATTTGACTAAATTATTTATGAACTCAGTACCATATTCTACTGCAATTCCAGTCTCCCTCTTATTGTGCAAAAATTTCCCTAAGGCGTGAAATAAAGATAGTGTCTCATCTCTGCCAAAGTACAAGGAAGATCCATCATCTAATTCAACAGGTTTATCACTTTCCTCTTTTAATGCATGAGGACTGTGGGTAGATTGCGACAAAGAATGCACTTGATTCGGGTTCAGACAGAAAAACTGTAGAGAAGTAATCGCATGTCTAATGTCACCCCCGCTTGCTTTTGCTATAAGATCAACATTGTCAGCTGTCACATCACACTGCTCCATTTGACATATTCTAAAAAGTATCTTCTTAATAGAATTAACTGTAATTGGATTGAATGCAATCTGAAAGTTTAACAAATTAAGTTCTGCATAAGTATTCTACAATAACATGAAATCGGAAACCACGAGAATTATTGAAGGTAGTAACCTTACAAGCCCCAGAACTTTCTAGAGATGTCTTAAGTTCTTCCACGGACCGTGCATTATAATCTGCTGAATCAGTATTTCCGTAATCTGTGACCAATATGGCTGTGGGTATCTGAGTTGTGTGCACCAAAAGATTCAAGCAATCTTTAAGTCTTCCTAAAGCAGCTTTACTATGCATCATGGGAAGATCGTCTATTAAATATATGATGGAAGGCTTTGACTCCCCAGTAAAGGAGGTTGGTATTAATCCAAATGTCCGTATTCTCTCAACAAAACTTACAAATTCATCCAACTTGGAAGTGTATTTTGTCTCTGTCAATCAATCAGAAAACATGTAAGAAACAAGTAGTCACAACTCACAATAAGGAAATTACAAATTTCAATGATTCAGAATTTTTCCCAAAAAAATATTATTGCAAGCATTTTTCCCATTGGACTGTGAACACAATGTACATTGTTATTTACTCATTTTGAAGTAAATCCTCAAGGACACTCACCATTTAATAGTAAAAACAGATTATTCAATAGGAGGGGCTAAGGGGAAGAGTATAGATTTTCTGATAACCAGTTCATAAAGAGCATACCGACTAGACCTACCTGTTCCAGAGTTATAAAGATGCTCTTGCCAAATTACAGGTGTAGGTGTGTTCCATCCACATACCATCGCACCCAGATGAGAAGCAATTACATGAATAGCAGCCTATGCAATCAAAAGAATAAATTTTCAAAGTCAATCAAGGCAATATTCCTGACAAAGGATGTTAAGATGTGGTTCTTTATTGCAATCTTCTAACTAAGTCTTCTACACGCTTTTTAGATATAGCAGAGTCTATAAAAGTGAAATGCAGAAATTCAAGGGTGACAGAATTAAAATTTGCGTGAAAGAAACGAAGAATAAAGAAATATAGAAGCATCTAAAAAAGGACATAAAAGGAAAATTATTGAGAACAAGCCACAGTAGTTTGAAGATACCAAATATTATCATTTCCAAAATTATCTTGTGTGGCTGTGCGAATACATGAAAGAGGGTAAGGGTGTTAAGTGTTTAGAAGAGAATGGAAGAGCAACATACAGATTTTCCGATTCCTGCCTGCCCACTGACGACAAGAACATTATTTCTGTAGACACCCTGTAAACAAAAGGGAGAAAAGAAACTCACATTAAACATATAGAAAGTGCAGGGACAAATATTACAGTCATTTGTATCAGTATGACCTAGCACGGGGAGAAAAATTTCTACAGAAATTTGAACTCCAAAACTAAATAAATACTTGGGTGAATTTGGAAGAGAAGACTAAAAAAACCAACAACTAATAAATGTTCACCTCCTTCTGCTATGTAAAAATTCTCATTTCTACGTACTGAATTCTTGAACATTATCGTAATCGTAAAAGAAAACTTAATTCTTAGAATAGTTGTAAATTGTAATATTGTTCATAAAATGAGTGTTTTCAGCCTCACAACATGCGAAAACTAAGAGCATGGGAGAAGCTAATCACAGAAATCACAAGTACATATTACCTAACAATCAATGCCATTATCATTATCATTATCATATAATAACATATCACAAAAGATAACCAATAACATCTTACATGTCAACATTGAAAATCAAAGAAACTTAACATTCTGAAGTATTTATAATTCGACTGTGATTTAACTTATCCTTAATTTCTGCCTAAACATTATTTTGCAAGTGTCATTGAATGAGGGGATAATATTGTATATATAGACACACACACACACACACATACTCTGTAACGGGTGAAAACCAAAAGTATGATAAGACACAAAAATTGATTAAAATCATATAGCACCTTTCCTATATTAATTACCTTGGAAGGCTTCAACCTTTCTTCAAACCACGTCTTAACTTCTTCAACCTGCAAGTACAACAAATAGGGAAAAGTGAAAACAGGATGGCATTCATATTATCAGTATCAAGAACTTAAGGAACGGATATTTGACCTTTTTCTTGTGAACAGCAAGCTCTTCTAGGGAATGGGGCTTGTATTTATCAACCCATAGCTCTTCTGCAGTGCTCCTTTGAGTACCTAATGCATCCATTCAGCACTAATGATTTGTGAGATCAAGGAACAAAGATAAAGATTGAGAGGCACAATAAATGGAGAGGGAAATTGGCACAAAGTACGCTTTTAAATTTGTTTTAACAAATTGCTTAAAGGACTCGGGCCTGTTTAACAAATCTTTAGGGTTCCAACAAACAGTCCATATATTACCAAGTAATAACAGAATTGAAAAGGCACAACTGAAATACTATATATTTTAGCTTCCCAAAATAAGCTTCCATCCTGAGAGACTAGTCTCCTTGGGTACTGTAAAACGTCAAATGCCGAGACTTCTTCCATCTATGATTTTCTATACGGTTGAATTCAACATAACATATTTAAGGGACCTGAACCAAATCCAGTTGATCACTTTAATGCCGTTGGGGAGTGAAGTCCAAAAAAATGGTAATAGATAAAACCAAAACACTTAGATGTAAGATTGCAAACAAAGACTAAGAAGTTGGACAACAACAAAACTACACAAATTAAGGGCTGTGAAGGGTGAAGAAAGAGCATAACACAAGGGTATGAAAGGTTTGACAATATGTCCCAACCCACTTGAACATTATGCTCTCACGTCCAAGCATTTTGTAGTGCGTGTAGCAGGATACCAACACCAGTGACACGGAAACAAACATAACCTAAACCATGCTATGCATCAATAAAGGGTTTGCTGAAAGCTATGCCAGATAACTGTGGTCAGCGACCGGATATGACAGGCAGGTGTCATGACTGTAAGTTTGGATTTCAGTTGCAAACATGAGCATTCATTCAACAAGAACTTTAGATACTTTGGGTCAAGTTTTTTAACAGTAAACCAAACATACACTTAGTTTGGTCATGAAAGAGTGAAAAATTGAGTTTTTCTCTATAAATGATGATAAATTGCAATAATGGCCAAAACATTGAGCTCGTGTTCCAGCAGAAGGGATGTTGTCAATTAGGGATAGCAGATGTTAAAATTACCCCACGCAATTGTGCCATAGCGCCACTATAGCCGTTATTTGACAACATTTTGTACTAAATAGTGTATCACATAACAATAGCGGCTTGTCAAAATTCCGTTGTGCTATGGCGTGGCTATAGCTTTTATTTAACAACATTGTTTTCTATGAAGCATGGATCAAAACGGCCGGTACTCCTACTAATACTAGTATCTGATAAGGAAGTTGTAGAGTTGATATAAAAGCAAACATGCATGTTAAACAAAAGAAACAGCATACCAGCAGCAGCGAATACCTTTGACCCGGTAAAGACTTGGTTGAAGTCATCATCAAACAAGTTTATCTGCACTCAAACAAATTCACTCATCACATTCTCCTCCTCTTATAGTAATTCAAAATAATTGAAATAAAAAATGAAATTAGAACTAAGCTATGCGATGAAATGAAAAATATGTGTCATACAAAAATGGAAGTAAAATAATACAAAGTCCATAACAATCAAAAACAGTGATGATTTAGTATAATCGATAACTAAAACTGAGAGAGTAATTGATATTACCTCGTAAAGCTTAGAGAGACGAGACGCGGAAGTGGAAACACGGGCTTTCTTTCTTCCTCTGGAGCCCGTTGAAGTGGACTTGGGTTCGGGCTTGGGCTTTGAACGGGTCGAACTGAATGAACGAGTTTTGGGAGCATTTTCTTCTTCTTCATCAGATGAGAGAACAATGACGGAGTTTCGCTTTGGCATGTTGCAGAATCCGCGAAGTAGGTAAGATTCGTAAACAGTTAAACACCGTTGATTGCTGCTTCGCCGTGAACCGAAATCACGGTGAGAAGCCCCACATGGCGATGGCGGGTTTTGAAGGGCAAAGATGAGAAAGTGATTCAGTTTTTGGTGGGAATTGGGAATGGGAGTGGCTTAGAGGAGAAGCCCTTGGCATTTGTGGGTGGGTCCCTTTCTTTGGGCCTTATTGTAACTTTCTCGGTCCACGTGTTAGGCCCAAATCTTAAAATGCAACCTAAACACCGTCCGCTTAACCTAACTAATCTCCATCAAAGAATCTCTGAAGCACATAAGGTAGGTTATTTACCTCTCAACCGAATCTTTTCCATATGTATGAGCATGAATCAAACATGTAACTATATGTTTAAAAGACTCAAATCCCTTATAACTTCAAACTCGACCTTGTATATTACATCCTACCAACTAAATTATACACTACCATAAATTCTTCTAATGAGTAAATAAATAATTCGACTTGTAATAAAAAGTCTTCTAATGAGTAAGTACATCATTGAAATTATGAAGCGTTGGTCAAAATCTTATATTTATTAACTTTTGTCATTAAGGACTACAACAAGACATGTTATTTGAGAATACAACTACTCCATGTTGATCTAATATGAATGTTATCACTCCATGGTATAATTTTCCTTTCAGGTCAATTTTCTAGTAATTAATTCGCACATTTACTATTATTAACAAACTTGACATTTAAAGGACCTAAATTTCATATGCAGATTAGGTTATGGCGAGCTAATATTTGTTGTTGGATCAACATATAATGTGACAAGCCTAGTTAGCATGCCATTTCATAACATCTAGCAATTGAAGTTAACATAGAGATTATTTTAAAGACATTTTATAATCTCAGTTGTATATTGCCAATTAGCAAAAATGAAGAACTATTTCAGCTTACAATTTAAAGGATAAATATGCTTATTCACTCGATGCTAATATACAAACAAATTTTATGTCTAGATTGTTGTGGAAAACCATTTTTTATTTTTGTTGTCGAAAAGATCATGCTATTGTTCCATATGATGCAAAACCTCCAAGGTACAAAATAGTGATCATATCCAAATGAATTTACGAAAGACAAACAACATAACAAAATTCTGATCTACTATGCGACAACATCAGGTCACATGTCATATGCTAGTGCTCTGGACCATGTCTACCATTTGCTGAATCCAAATACTTAACAAATTGATTTGAACACAACTTAAACAAAGTACATCTAGTAACCAAAACTTCATTTAGGGTGACTAACTGACTATGATAGAGACCCTGAAATCAGGTTTGATACTAAGCATTGGCAGAAGAAGTTGAGCATTTCTCAGACTGATTCTTTTTATACTTTCTGCTGACCACAGGAGTAACTTTCTCTTCTTTAGACGAATTAGAAGATTAGAAAATTGCAAATCTGCTTTAGATAGAGTTGGCTTAACATAATCACTCACTTGTTCTGCAATTAGTTTTAGCTCCTCTTGCATCTTAAATGGGAGTTCATTATTTTTAGTGTCTAGAGTAAGATTCAGGTTAGAGGCACTTTCTTTCAAATTTTTGTCTAATCTATTGGTCTCTTTAGGAATCACAGAAATACAACAACAACCAATCCTCTTTAGGATTCATAGAAACAATAGTTTCAAATTTATGTCTAATATGTGCCTCTCTTCAGGTCTAGAAGTATACTAATATACTTCACATATATCCTTTCTTATAAAAGAAAAAAATTGATTGGACGAGACACCCTCGTTTAAGATCAGAGAGAACCGTCAACCTATTAAAAATTTACAATTAAGAATCAGGGGTCTCAGAGAACCGTCACCCTAGTGAAGTCACCCACACGGAAGACTAAGAATAAAAGGATAAAACCATATTCAATTGATCGAATTAGAGATTAATTTCATAGCTGAAGTCGAGGGAATACCCTGGTGGACTCACTCTAGTGCAAAAGACCCTAACTCAACTTGTTTTGGAACATTTACTGACTACGGATAGTGTCCTGTCATCGGTGTGAAATGCCGCGTTCTGTGATCAAGGTTAAATGATGAATATATATATTTTTTGGTATATAAATTATATTTAGTTACTGAATTGGTAGCGTGAATTGGCAGAATACTATACCGTGAAACTTCCCTATTCGAATTGTTCTCACCCTCAGGTTTTGAAGGAGTGAAAGCCATAATTGCAACCTTTTTTCCTAGAGTAATAACTCGGTGAAAACATGTGTTTAAATTAAGATGTATCAATTTTATCAAAAAAAAATAAAAAGTAACATGTACATAATGTGGTTTGTTAGATATTTTTGCGCCACCAACATTGTATCTGCCACAGCAGCCACACACCTTTTTTTTGTCAATCATTCGCAGTCATATTTCTGTTTCAAGATAAGAGCCTTTACATCCACCACCTACTATAATTGGTTAATTCAGCAACCTTTCTTGTTGTATGACAGGGAAAAGTCTTGTTTACAGAAGGTAAGGGCTCCATCATTATATATTGGGATCTTACATGTGCATATTGCTCATAGAGACCTTCATAAATCTATATTTAAAACATGACTTGTCTACCTCGACCGAATAAGCAACTTCCACATAGTAAAAGATGAAGTTTGAATTTGACACCATTACATACTTGCCTCATATATTAATTAAAACTACTCTTACCTGATAAAATAGTGTTTTAAACAAAAAATAGTATGCTAAAGGCGTTTTTGGCTTTTCGCCTCTAAACAAGTTTGGTTCAGTAGTCAGTACCAGACAGGGGTCATTAAACATAATACATTTGTTTTTTTAGCCTAAAAGCGTCACCAAACATAAAAAAAAATAGATTCTAAGGAAAGAAAGAAACAGCTCTCACCAACTATTGAACAACCAAATGACAACTAAGAACAACCAGAAATCATTGAATAGAGCAAGCATTATAACTAAATGCAAAATAATGTAGATATTATATATATCTTCAAGCAAACAAGGTAGTAATCCTAACTGGGATATTCCAGTCTATTAATACATAAAACTTATGTTAAGAAAAAGGTGGGAACCATGAAATACAAATTTGACAATTAGAATTCACAATAATTCCAAGAAAGCAAAGCACCAACCACCTTATGCTTCAACGAGATCTAGAGTCTGTTAGACGAAAGAACACCCACATAGACTCCAACTTCTTCAGCATAATAGGAATGAAGAATAGGAAGAAGAGGAGAGAAATACATGTTGGAGAATGGTTGTCAAATTTCTTTAGACCGACCTAGCAAATCACAATATCGAACAAGCCTTTTGTGCTTTACTCTTCTTTTTCTTTTGCTTTGGTGGTTGAAGGACAACTCTTATGGCTGCATCAAAGACTGCTTTCACATTCTGCAGTAATGATGAACATAAATGAATTAAAACAACTAAATTACTGATTAATTTAACCGTCATGTACAAGATAAAACTAGATTCAATTATGTACCTGCTGTGATTTCGAACTGCATTCAATATAAGCAGGTGCATTGATCAGCTTCCTAAGCTCTTCTCCCTTCAAGAAGATATGCAAAATTTAGATTTGATTTAATTAAATAGCTAAAATAGATTACAACATGCACAAGAAGAATAGAAACAATTAACATGGCATCAGAAACACAATATTCACCTGAGCAGTGGTAATAGGAACAGCACCAGGATGGTCGACGAAGAACTGCTTGTCATCCCGAAGGTCTGTCTCATTTCAAATAACAAGATAGTTAAGGACTAACTCTTATTTGACACTAATAGAACATGTACAGGTCACAAATACTATTGACACAATTATTCATCCTCCAAATAGAGCAGAAAATGCTATGCAATTTATTCACATGTTATTCTTAAATATTGATAGATATCTACAGATAGGACTAACCCATCTACTCACACATACTGCATCATGCCATCATTAACGACTTCTTAATTAATGTCAAATGCTAATACATTTTCAGTGAGAATGAGATGGTAGTCCAAATCAAAATTATAAATTGATAACTTTCGGATTGTACTTTTGTATTTCACAAACACTTCCGTCCGACTTTCTAGACGCAAGCACATGGTCAAGCTTGATAGCTGAGATCTCTAGCATTGTACTAGACTGCCTAACGCCTTTTATCTGGTGTAATCATATGATAGGCAAAAGAAGAAAACAAAAAAGGAGCTAAATTCATCAAATATGCATGTTGTTCAACAACATCTAAAACTTTAATAAGGATGAGCATGTGTGAACTGTACTCCCTCCGAAATGAAACATAAACAAAAATGGTAGTTGAAAAGTTGAGGTATATGTACTAAATTCTTAACCACGTGCATTGACTTTCAATTACCACATTTGCTTATATTTCATTCCGGAGGGAGTATTAACTAGCAAATACAAGACAGCAAATGTAAACTTACGTAAAATCCCTATCATACAAAATATCTTGGAATATATATGTAGAGACAAGAATGAAGAGTAATATCCAACAAAAAACATGACCATAACTGTTTGGAAAAACATCGGAAGAATAAGGCCCTGTTTGGATAAACAACATAACTTGCAACTTATAAGTTGTTTCTCTAAAATAAAGTTAAATTGTTTTCCTATAAGTTATAAGCAGTTTTCATAAGCTATCTTTGAGAGCGTATGAAAGTAAGCAGAAAACAACTTATGAACATGCCAAAGTTGTGTTCATAAGTTCACCCAAGTAATCTCACAAGTATTTATGCCGGTAGATAAGCTCATGTATGTCAATCCAAACAGACCCTGAATTGAAATGAAAGCTTACAAGAGAAGGAAAAAAAGGCACAAGATGAACTAGTAAAACAATCCTTCAGAGTTCACCCCATTACCGGAAGCAAGTTACTCTTCAGTAAAACTTTTCATCCTTTAAAATATTAACATAAAAAGAATTATCAATCATGGGTCATGGACTTCATATATTTAAGATCATATGATTTCATAGCACAAAATGTGCTTAATATCATAAATCAGGTCTTGCTTACATGC
>Ga0315914_1000235_pt1 | contig 59806 bp, 25 predicted proteins | sample MpolenodulesMG_FD_203920 | JGI IMG/M metagenome (GOLD analysis project Ga0315914, IMG submission 203920) | Medicago polymorpha root nodule microbial communities from Los Angeles, California, United States - elongated nodules | ecosystem: Host-associated > Plants > Roots > Nodule | place: USA...
TGTTTAATTTTATATTATATTTTATATATATATATATATATATATATATATATATATATATATATGTATGTATGTATGTTTGTTTATACTTTAAAGTATTATTCATGTAATTTATCCAATAAAACTGATCAAATAACGATCATCCCGCTATTTGTCATATGCTACAGGGCTACAGGCTATCTTGCAATCCCACTTTTTGGGTCAGCCGCTACGTGGCGCTATACTGGATTGACTACTCTGATCTATAGTGATTAGTCTCAAATATAAGTAAGAATTGGTCAATTAATGTCGGAGGAAATAACTTTTTTTGAGCAATCTTAATTGAAAACATCTACCTATAAGTAATTCAACAATACTAATGCATTGGAAATCAGTAACACAACCCGTCTTTTATTATTTCAGGTGATTACATTAACATAAATTGTTACATCAACAATTTCATGTCTCATAACCATTTAAAAAATAGTTACCGAATTATTCATTATAACAAGAAGGGAAAGAAAATATAATATTGAAAGAAAGTTCACATGTTCAAGCCATTATCATAATCCTTAAGAAGAAAATCCTTTCTTCAAAGTTTGAACGGTTGCAACATCAGTCTTGAAAGCCAGAGCTAAGACATTGTCATCAATGGTAGAGTTAAACAATGTGCTAGCAAGTGAAATAGTTCCAGCATTAGCACTACCAAAGGCAGAAAAAGCTAAAGCAGATTTTGTAGTATTAGAATTGAACTGAAAATGAACAAGTCCCTTTGGAAACACAAACATGTCACCGGGTTGAAGTGTTTGAGTATATAGCTTATTGGTCATGTCAACAAAACCAACATTAAGGGAACCTTTAGCGAGGAAGAGTAGCTCGGCTGAACGAGGGTGTGTGTGTGGTGGATTGATGGTTCCAGGTGGGTACATTAGAGCAGCATATGATACACTTTGTCCATCAAGAGCTGGAAATTCTTTTCTACTTGCTTTCAATGCCACGAAAAATGAGGGCTGTATGTTTGGTACAGTAAGGGCACGGAAACCGGTGTATGTGAAGAAGCTGCCATCAACTTGGGTTCCATCAGGGGCTATGAAGTCAGTGAGGATGTCTGGATCACCAGCTACTGTTATTTGCACAATGGCAAATGCAGATATGATAAGTGTGAGGAGTTTTGAAATTTTCGAAGACATAGTTATTAAGGGAAAGTTGTAGGATCGATGAATGGAAGATTTGTGCTTTTTGAAATTTTGAGAAATGATGTATTTATAGTAGTTTCTAGTTATATGCTGCCGATTTGAATTGCAACATGTATGGAGATTTCAAGATTTTGCTGTCTGCAGCTGTTTTCTTGTGCCGTTTAGCTAATAAAATACACCATAGAATCTTTAGATATATGTAAGTTGATGTAATTTTTTAGTACGTTTATAATTTATTACGGATTTTATATGGGTAAATATAACGAACCATATAAATGAGTTATGTTGATATGACGTACGACCTCATGTTTAAGTGAAAATAATTTAAGCTGTTTTTTTTAGGTATTGTATTCCAAAATCTTATAAACTGAATTTTGTAATGAAGTTTGTTATAGTTTTGAACTAATTCTTAAGCTTTTTTCTTTCAACTAAACTTCTAGTCTTTTTGATTCTCGACATATATAGTACTAGTACAGTCCATTGATATTGAACATTCATAATCAAGCAGTGTTGTCAATTGCATGAAACAAGTGGTTTATTCAAATCCAGATACACAATGATTTTACTCACAATAGTCATTTTGTAATAAATAGCGTATCGCAGAACATCAATGATTTGTTCAAATTCCGGTTTGCAATAACACTAATCAACTCAATCAAGTAGTCATGACCCGTGAATTTTTTCACACCAGTACAATTAACTCGTAATTAATTAATTAAATTTGAACACAAGATGAATTGTGTACTAGTTAATATTGTTTCATTTGTAAAAGGTATATATGCTCCATGTAGTATGGTGTGAAGTTAGGAAATGAAATTGATAATATTAAGCTTGTAACGAGAAGAAAGGCATGGATACCGAAGTAAAAACGATTAGTAATTTACCAATATTACATTGATCTAAGTGAAATTGAGACACCACCAGAAATGACCAACCAATTGGTAATGTAGCAACATTTTAAAAGTCACCGCTAGAAACGACCTACCATACTCTCTAACATAACTTAGTTAGCTGATGGTCAATAACTCACATGGTTAAAAAATTGGTATTGTGTGAACTATGAAGAGGTAGTGGTGTCTAGATTAAAACATAAAAATAGGCAATCTGGTGGACTATTATTCTTTGTTTTACACAACAGGCTATAGATCCTCCTTTTCGCGGTGTCTAGATTGTAAATTAATTTCAGTAAATGCCTTGATTGTCACTTCTGTCATATTGAAAAAACAAGAACACGATGCCTTTATAAGCATATTCCCATTGTTTTTAGTTTTAAAAATTCTTAAATTACAGGCACCCAAAAAGATGATAAGAATGTACCTTGTAAACATCAGATCCAGCTGCACAATGGGTTTAACTGTATTGGCTCATATGAAGGTAATTAACTTGTAAATTAACCCCACTAAGGGATAGGATTCTTGTTAAATCATGTATACTATGGACTCAAACATCTACCACTTGTACCACACGGTATAACATACCAATCATAGGTTTAACTATGAACTAAATGCTTAGAAATTGTGGTTTGCCCTCAATCCACAATTGAAATGAGACTTGCTAGTAACACTTTCTTATCCATCCACTCTCACTATAATTAGCTTAATTGTTCGTTTATATGTGTGTTCTATTTCCAATGGGGTGACGCATTTACAAAATAAAGTGACTCATAATGAATTTCAATTAATAGCAAAAACTAAAGTACTGAAATAGTTTGTTATGACTATTATACTTCTGAAAAAATCAAAATGTTGATCAATGAAGGATACCAAACTGGATGGTGCTCACTCCATACTAGAGAGAATTGCAAGAAATCTTTTATAAGATGGATACCTATTTCTCAATGATATTGATATCCCACAATGAAGACCGTGAGGATGCTGAGGCAAGAGTCCCATAGTTTGTATGACTATATTAGTGAAAGGGAACGAGTTAAAAGTTCAGAGCCGAGATAAGTTGGCTATCATTCAAGGTTGAAGTTGTCATGGGGGTGGGGGTGAGACAGCAGTTTTGCAATGAGAATAGGGGTTTGTAGAGGGGATGGGATATGTAAACACCAAAATGAAATGTAAAGTCTTTCAAAGGGACTTCCTATGAATACACCCATATTAATAGTTACACATAAATTATTAGACAAGACAAAGAACTATTCATCTACAGCATCCCAATCTATTATACCTCAGTACAATTAAATTATTCGCGCACCACTAAGGTAATCTGATACCAACAACAATCATGCATTTTGAAGCTAGGAAGAATCTACATGACTCAAATTGCAATTGTCATTATACTAAATCATATATCAAAACAGAGATGTGAATATATACACACACACACATAGATGAAGCATGGTGTTTCAGATTTATGTATTTTCAAAACAATTCCTGCAAAATAGGATTATGCAAGTCTCGTCATGCAACTCTCGCCATGTTCTACAAGACAATTCCTAACCACAACCTATGTTGGTGCTAAGTGAGCACCAACACAATGTCTAAGATTGCTTGTATTGCAATATTGCCAAACCCACTAGAATAATTTGCATATATATTGCAAAATAGGATTATGATCAATCTAAGACTAGCTAACCTTTAGAGTAACATCAATCTAAACTATAATAAAAATCAAACCAAAAATCATAATGTAAACATAACTGCATTCATCAAATAATGCTAGAACAATCCAAGAACAAAAATAAAACTAGTCTTCTTTCATTTAAAACAAAATTTCAACAACTGTCTTCAACAAAATAAGAAAAACATCAAAACCAAACACATCCTCAAAATAATGTTGTCTCTAAAAACACCTCGAAACCGCCTATGTATTAGTGGCTCTAGTGTAAATCTGCTGACTAGAATGAGCAGACACCAACCTAATCAATCCTTTTGCCATCAAATCTCTGATTGCACGACGTGCCAAAGATCCATTAATCTGAAACATTACAAATTCATTAAAACGAATTGAATGGAAGCGACAAAAGCTGAATACAAAACGATGAAAGTTAGATAAGAAAAAGTTACCCTGAGACGATCGGAGAGGACTGAAGGAGTGATGAGTTTGTATTTGGGAGCTTCAGTGAGAAGCTTATCATAGGTACCTTGATCAAACAAAACCATGTTGTTAACCTTTTCCTTTTGTTTACCTTTGCTCCATTTCTTCTTCTTTTGCTTTCCTCCTCCTGATTTCGCTGGCTTTGATGACGGTGGTGGTGCTGCCTTCTTCGGTGCCTACAACAAAGAAAATGATGGAAGTTAAAGTCAATGCAATGCAACGAGATTTGGATTTAAGGAAAGGAATTTGGGGTTGGTGGTTACCATTAGGGTTTTGGAGTTGATGAGGTGCTAGCCGCAGCCAAGATGTGGAAGAAGGGTTTGTTCTCAATAACTCAGTCACAAAATATAGGGTTTCGGATTTTGTAGTGTTTGGAATTGTATGGGCCTGGGTTTGACCCACTTATGAACCAAGGGCCCAATTAACTCGTATAGATTATAGTGTGCTTTTGTAGAGAGGGAGGTGTGTTTATCACTAGACTATATAGTTAATTATACTTTATTTTTGTATTTTCAATAACATAATATATGTTGAAAATAAAATAGTACGATAAATTATTATTTATATTTAACCAAGTGATAGAGTTTAAGACTACAAATGGTTAATGAGCTGCACCAAATAACGAATCGTTTCAGGAGAATCACATTTTACTTGCTCCCCAACTGAACTCTAAGGGGGTTAACGCAAAACAAAATTTATTTATTCATTTGACGAGTATGATAAATTATTAGTAATAAGTAGCAGTATATGATTAATTTTAGAGAGACATCTTTAAACCAAGTAGTAGTATATGATAAATTATTCGGATTTTATGCTGATTGAGTGAAGATTATGGTTTTAAAGTATCTAAGATGTTGTACGCAACACATAGATACACACAACCGCAACGCATAAAGTGTTTTACGCGGAAAGAGTAAAAGGAGGTTCGGCGAATAATTTAGTTTGCTATACCCAGAAAAGAAAGAATATTGTTAGCTTACTGTGTTAGTCGGTGGCAGATTATAATACTTCTATCTATTATATTCTCTTCACAAAATTAATCATAGCCTAAACCAAACATGGCGGAAGACAAGGGTAGAAAAGTCGTTGTTTCCGCTCTTCAATTTGCTTGCACTGATGATGTCTCCACCAATGTTGCCACCGCCGAAAGGTCTTCTTCTTATCTCATTGTTATAGCTTATAATCAAAACCCATATTTGAATTTAATTAATTTCCTCAACCTGGTTACCAGGGTATGCAAGTTTATCAGCTTCCCACGTTCAAAGTTTTCATTTTTACCTTTTGCATCATCCCATTATCATTTACATTTAGAATACAATTGCACTGGTAACTTTGACTTCACAGTAGCTAAATCAATGTTTATATCTTATAAAACGACTTATTTGCCTGTGCAAAGTAACTTAAGATTTTTTCTACTGACATAAGCACGTGTGAGACTGATTCGGAGAGCTTAAATTATACATAAGTACTTGTATGAAAAACACTTATGCTACAAGCGCTTAATTGAGATAATTATCTAAACAGATTCTTAATCTATAAATTACTAGTTCTTGTATGCTATAGTGATGTCCTATTCATTATTTGAACTTGCTTAGGATCACCGGTTAATGTTTCTATCTTGTGATGTTCTTCATTGTTCAAAGTGCTATTCTTGCTTCTAGAATTATGCTCCTGTTCTTGGTACATGAGCTTCAATTTGAGTTTATTGGTAGCCTTTTTGTTTTGCCATTTAGGGCATGTTTGAATTGACTTATCTCAGCTTATCTAGTGACATAAGTTTGGGATCATTTATGGAGCATCCTATGACATGTCCATAAGTTGTTTTGGGCTTATTTCCATAAGCTCTGGATGATAGCTTGTGAAAACAACTTATAACTTATATGAAAACAATTTTGACTTTATTTTATCTTTTCTTATAGAAATAGCTTATACAAAAGCATTTATATCATAAACACTTATGCTATAAGCACTTAATTAGGATCTTAGATTTAAAAGATTTAGTTCTGTCTATTCTGTTCTGTTTGTGCTTCTAACTAAAGCTTTTTGATATTTCCTAATTCTTTTTAAATTTTGATATTTCCTAATTCTTTTTAAAAGAAGTAAATATGAGATAATCTATAGATTAATCAATAGAGGAAATGGAATGTATACGAACGATTTCTCATGATCATGTTCTTTTATGCAGACTTGTTCGAGATGCTCATAAAAAAGGTGCAAACATTGTTCTCATTCAGGTTTGCATATTAGAACCCTGGTTGCCCCTAGTAGTGTTTTTCCAAATTGTTTCTGTGTGTTGGGATCATCTTATTGATGCATGACTAATTTCAGGAACTCTTTGAAGGTTATTACTTCTGTCAGGCACAAAGAGAAGATTTCATTCAAAGAGCTAAGCCCTATAAGGACCATCCTACAATTATGAGGTAAAAGAAGTGAAATTGTGGCTATTGTTATTTGCTTCGCATTCGGTGCACAGTACCAACCAGATGACTCTAAACATTATTGCGGTTCTGTTTAAGGGACAGAGGAATAATAAATAAATATTGACATTTTACGACTTTTTTGTGCATTATTTTTAGTGAATCTTCTGGTTTCGTTGTGCATAATGTAGGATGCAGAAACTTGCAAAAGAGTTAGGTGTAGTCATACCAGTTAGCTTCTTTGAGGAGGCAAACAATGCACACTATAACTCAATTGCCATTATTGATGCTGATGGAACAGATCTTGGAATTTATAGAAAATCCCATATCCCAGATGGACCAGGTATGCAATGTTCTGGTTATTTATATGTGTCACCTAATATGTGTGCATAATAAATAACCAATTGTACTATCTCCCCTACAGGTTATGAAGAAAAGTTCTATTTTAATCCAGGTGACACTGGATTTAAGGTGGGTGTTGGGAACTGCTTTGGTGACATTTATTTTTCATTCTTTTTTATGATCCGTAAACATTATATAACATTGAGTTTTTTTTTTTTACCAAACAGGTCTTTGAGACAAAATATGCGAAAATTGGAGTCGGTAAGAACTTTTCTTGGCATTCTGTTTTTTTCGCTTATAGCCATACGGATAAACAACTTAGTTAAGTACTTATAGCATAAGCGCTTGTTATATAAGTGCTTATGATTAAGTTATTTTTATAACAATCGATAAAATAAACATTTTTCTTTGACGCTATAAGCTCTTTTCATAAGCTATCATTGAGAACTTAAGAAAATAAGGTGAAAACAGTTTATGCACATGTATAAGCTGTTTCTATAAGTTTTCCTCAACAAGGTCACCAGTATTTATATCAGTCGATAAGTTCAAATAAGTCAGTCCAACAGACCCTATAAATACAAAGCATATGTCAAACCATTATGTAGAGTGAATATATTAGTATTTCAAGACCCAAAAAACCATGACTGTTTCTAAAAAGCATTTTTCCCAGTTTTGATTTAGCTTTATAGAATCAAAAGACAGTTTGGAAGTTGCATTTTTCATCTTTCAGTTAGTTAGGACGCCAATCCTTTCGTAAGAAAAATTAATTATTTGATTGTTGTGTCAGCTATTTGCTGGGATCAGTGGTTTCCCGAGGCAGCCCGAGCAATGGCACTTCAAGGTGCTGAGATTTTATTTTATCCAACTGCTATTGGATCTGAACCACACGATCAAAACATCGACTCTCGTGACCATTGGAAACGAGTGATGCAAGGACATGCTGGGGCCAATCTGGTAGGTTCTGAATACTGGCTACCCCAACCACCTATATTTTTGTTTATAATGTGGGTCTATGAGATGCATATCCTTCTTTTTCTCTCAGTCTCTTATATTTGGTGTATGCATGCCATGTTCACAGCTCTTCTTTTCGTAGCAATAGTTGTTAAATAGAAATGACCATGATATGTTATATTGAAACTGGAGTATGTCTCTGAGTGAAAGAAATTTATTTGGTCACTTATATATAAATTTATTTATGGGCAAAATTGCACTAGAGGTTCTCCTTTAACTTATTTAAAGTTTCAAACAGGTCATTTATATTTTTGTGTCAAGTTAGTCCTTTATCTGATGAATTAATTATGGGAAATGCAGGTACCTCTCGTGGCTTCAAATAGGATAGGAAATGAGATAATTGAGACTGAGCATGGAAAAAGTGAGATTAAGTTTTATGGAAACTCCTTCATAGCAGGTAATTTGATTGAGCAACTGTTTCCTTTACGGAATGGAAAAAAATGTTACTTCTTGACCATTGGTAGAAGCTCATTTAAAAATATTATTTGCCTTTTCCACATTTATTCAGACTAACTTCTCTTTTCCTTTTTCTGGCTTTTCATTCAACAAACAGGGCCTACTGGCGAAATTGTTTCAATTGCTGATGATAAAGAGGAAGCAGTTCTTATAGCTGAATTTGATTTGGACAAAATCAAATCCATGAGACATTGTTGGGGGGTATTCCGTGATCGGCGTCCAGATCTATATAAGGTGCTTTTAACTTTGGACGGCAAAAATCCTGTTCTGTGATAGAAAACATTTTACCTTTTCACTGTTATATAATTATGCCTGGGATGGTTTAAGCCTTTTCAAACTTCCAGAGCATTTGTCACCTTCCAAGAAGGCAAGAACATGGGAGAACACAACAACATCTGCAAATTTTGTGTAATAATATGATATATATGCGCATTAAAGATCAATGAGCAAACTATTTTGATGTTTTGTAGCACCATTAAAATACACTACCTGCTCCTCTTCTTTACTCATGTAGTGTCCATTTCACAATCTTATTACCTGATTCTAGCTTCTGGTTTATTTCTAGACTAGATTGTCTTGGTTTCCCTTGGTTTTTATCTTCGTATCTACTACGGTAAGAAAAAATGCTTTACGAGTTGCTTGATTTGATGTCATTGCAGACCTAGATTCAATTCGCACTATCGAATAAAGAGTGTTTGATTTTGATTTAAACACTTTTATGAATGATCTCACTGTTTGATTAGGCTGAAGTTATGTGAAAGAGAGTATTGTAATAAACTATTAAACTCAATTTTATTCTCATCATCATTATTATTATTTTATATATTTTGAAATCTTTACAAATTCTGAATTTTGATAGTGTTAATGGGAACTTTTTTGAAGTGAAAGGAACTAAGGAAGGCCATATAAAATTAATGATTTCAGTTGGATGTCATGCGTTTTGTTCTTTTAAGGTTTATGTATAAAACTATATATATTTCATGACAAGAAATCACAAGGTTGAAAATTGAAATTAATAATTTGTTGTTACAGCTTGATTGGTTGAACCATGTACGTAGGACTTGTAAGCTCAACTGCTAGACATAGTAAAAGTGTCTTATTGTCTCTTTCCCTGTCATAGATCTCATGTGAACTTCCACCAAAAAATACTTCACACGCTCTTCTCTTAAAAATGAGATGAGAAACAGAATCATAGGTTCACATGCCTTTTAAACAATACTCGTTTGCAAGGGATATGTTTTTTGCTGAATAAGATTGTGCATCATATAAAACCTTGTAATTTTATTATTTACTGGACAAATTTTGGAAAACAAAAACTTATTACATGTTAATATAAGAGAGTAAAATTAAAGGCAACATATATAGGAGTCCTTATCAAGTATTATTTTCAGTATTATTTTTGCAAATCTGTAGGAAAGTGTCTTGATTATTCAATTTTTTTGTCTTTCCTTAATTGAGTAACTAGTAACTTGACCATCAAGCAATCTCTTTTTCTTCATTTGGATGATGTGTTACACAATCATCCTCTTCTTTTGCCATGTCTTCTCCTTCCTCAGCTATGCTTCCTATATCATTCTCTCCTTCATCCTCGTCTTCCAGAAACTCATCATCAGGAGGGTGAACAAACTGCAGCTTGAGCCTTCCATCCTCTCTATAAGCACGCAGGACCTCTTGTGTCGGTATCCTTACCTCTTCGAGGACAAATCTTCCATTATGCCTGATAGACCTGAAATAAACCCAAGGCTTCCCAGTCCTCCCTATGCTTGAAATGGGAGGAGGGTACTCACCTACCCTTGACCTCTTACATTCTCCATAAGAATGATGTCTTGAAGATAAATGATGTTCGACACGTTTCTCATTTTGATCAATTTGCAAAGATTCATTCGCTCCACTCTTTGAGTCCTCAACATCGTCTGAACTCTCAAAACCAAGACCTTCAGTGCAAAGATGCATGCTTTCGGAATTCAGCCATGAAAAGCTGTCACTGCTTTTGTGCTTGTTGGTATGCCTTGCTATTGGTGTAATTGAAAAAGAAGCTGAAGATGGAGTTTGGATAGTGTCAGAAGACTCAGACTCTTTGATCTGGTTGAGATTTGTGTGGTTTATCTCTGTTGATGATGATTCCTTGAAATGGAGTTCACCAAATATCTCAGTAAAGGAGGAGGGCTCAATAGATTTCACTGGTTTAATTTTGTTAAATGAAAGGGATTGAAGCAGTGTTGGATTTTCTGGCAATAGGGTGTCAAAGATGTGTTGTAGGCTGTCACAGGTTGCCATGGCTTTGCTTGCTAGTGAGCTAGTTAGTATTCTGCTTATAAATAGGTTTTTCAAAGATGAGTGAGAGAAGAAAAGGGTAAGGAGGAATACAAATAGATGAGTTGAAGAAAAAAAATCAAGAGGGAGATACTCTTATATATGTAGCAACAGGGTCTGATATTTTGTATCTTGTTTTTTCTTCTTTTGGCGTCGCTTATTAATGAGTGGCTATGCTATGCTTGACCAGGATTTAGGGGCCATAACCATAAGTCTTTTTTTTTTTTAAAAAAAAAACTATGTATCTAATCCAATGAGCGACTAATCTGGGGGACCAATCCCACCGTATAACTATAAAAGTCCTTAGTAGCTGACTAGTTACTAGACTGGATTCTCAGTCGGGACAATCTCAAATTCATGCTGTCTAACGTACTTTGTTGTTTGATCTTAATCAAATGGTTCATATTCCAACTTTGTAAAACAAATCCTAAAACAATTTCAAAACAAGGATTGTTCGATCAATATTGGACGGTCTAGATCTGCAACAGTAAGAAGACTGCATGTCCGCATTCATCTATTTTCCTAGTAACTTGTGAGACACATTTGTTTTTCTGGATAGACAAATTTTAGTACAATAATTGTTGTGTTGGTATTTTCACATTCACTAAAGTTTGAACTCCGATCCTTTAACCCATAACTCAAACGAGTGGAGGAACCTAACCCACCACTTGTGAGATTTATCTTAATTTTCTATAATATGTAGGATACCTATATTAAAAGGGCTTGCAAGCTGAAAGTTGCCTTTATTCCGAGGTCATGGGAAAATGACTTGATGGCATAGAATTTTTCTGTAAGAAAGATTGTATCCTATGTAATAACGAATTACATCAGACAAAATATGTTTTAATCTTATAACTTCTACCTAAATACATAAAAAAGAAGTACATTTGTCATGAGCATGCTTGTACAGATGGCTGACCAATTACTAGTTCCCTCTGAGGAAGGACATTTAAGGGACAGGACCACAACTATCTTGGAATGTGATGTGCAAATTTTAAGCAATGATTTGATCCTGTCATGGTGCTGTCCAGAGTACACTGATGTGAATGGAAAATACTATTTTGTACACGTACAGATAAGAATTCAGATTTCCTGCGGTCAGCAATCCCAAGCACTCACATCGTCTGTACATTAGTAGTCGTTGAATTAAAATTGGATAGTCTAGATTTCAAACTCAGTACTTTAGATTTTTTTTTAAAATCAAATATGAATCGAAATTTGGACCGTCAAATTTCGATCCGACGTCCAAAGTATGCTGAATGTGTGGGGGATTGTTGACCACAGATATCCATATTGATATAGCCACAACCTTCTCTCAAATGATCTTTAATTACTAATCAATCAGACGTTTATGTAACCACTTCTACTTGTTGTTGTACAAGTGGCTCCACAAGATTCAATTGTCCATGCAACATGGCATCCTTATGGACTTTGTCATGTGAAATATGGTACCACAGTATCAAATTCGTATACTGTCAAAAAAGTTAAATCTTAGTTCGTATAAGATTAGTCAACTATCTCATAATTATATAGGTGTTTTTAAGATGAATCTCTACTATTCAGTCTACATTTCCTTTCCACTTTTTTCTATAGGTAACTGGCAATCTATGAAGCATGGATACAGACACTGGACACGACACTGACACGCCAACACCGCTAATAATTGAGAAAACCACATAATTCCGTGTTGTGTCGGTGTCGGACACGACATGTGTACGTGCTTCATAGTTGGCAATGGACTAATGAGTACGTTGACTTCATACACTGAGGGTGTCTGTGTTATCTAATTTACAGTTTATTTGATCTTATTTTATGACAAACACTAGTGTAAATATTTAGAAGTTATGAAAATAGTTTATGCATTCTTGAACTGTTTTTGCAGCTTATTTCAATAAACTCTTCATAATAGTTTATGAAAACAGCTTATAATTTATATTAAATAGTTTAACTGTAATGTGAACACTTATTCAGTAAGTGTGTTTAACGTGCCCTAAGAATAGCACTTGTATTGGAGATTAAATTTGGAAATGCATTCTCTATCAAGTACCAATTGATGTTACTAAAAAAATATTCTGCTTTCTGCATTAAGATAAGGATTCAAAGTAGAATTGCCACAAACCAGTAGCTAAAGCATGGATGCCTTTTAGTTCTACCACTTCCACTTGTGATTTTTTCGTCATCACTGGAAAAAGAAGGTCGAATATTCGATTCATTCGATACATTTCCAGTCTATTCTAGGAAAATGGTTGGTTCTCATTTAGTCCTCTCTCTTAATGCCTTATCCTAATATAGCAATATACATACAAATGATCCATTGATGTGATTTGATTAGTGAGTATAGCTTTCAACATTTTCTGTGACTCTAAATTTCATAGTTGTGTGGTTTTCCATCCTCCTGATATTTCACAAAAATGCCATCAATGGGTCTACTTTTGTGGACCTTGATTGATTCCTCCAAAATCAACCATACAGTATTGTTTATTTCTTTTAAGTTTGTAAAGTTTTAATTTCACTATCATGGCCCAATAAAAAAAGGTTCCACTCAAAGTTAAACACGTAGCATAGTATATTACCAACTTAGCTATGTAAGAACATGTCAAACTTATTGTGAATGAAGGAATCAGATTTCATTACAATGGTAGTGTGATCGTAATATTGATATTATTGAAAAACAGATAAGTTTTTTTTCTTTTGATAGAATGAGAAACAGATATAAATTAAACAAACACAGGAAATATAGAAAACATACTGGAATGAATCACTTCACAGAATTCCCTTAGAAATTTGCAACCTTATACTTTAAACAAACTTACAAAGGCACAGTGTGAAAATATCAATTTACATTTCACTGCTTCTTTCACCGCCAAGCTTCGACTCGGTCTGATCTTGTATCTGTGCTGCTCAAAGTCCTCATTCCCTTTTTCTCGGCCGACACTTTTCCATTGATCACAGGTTGTTGTCCTCTTGTCTTTTTGGACCCTTTTCTAGCATTTGAACTACTTGATTGACCAGACTTGTTGTTCTTCCCCATGTTTCTTTTCGGAGGAAACTCACAATACAATTCCTCATTGCAAATTGGATTCTCAGAAGTGCTTATCAAACTGCCAGATTCTCTTTCAGTTGAGGAGTTTTTTTCGAGTGATTCGGGTGTACATTCTAAGACAGTTTTTTCTGAAACAAAAATTTCTTTAGCCTCTTCATTGTCTGCTTCTGCAGTATCTTCTTTCTGAAATGACTCAAAAAGTCTACGGTGTCCATTCTCATCAGAAGGTTCTAAATTCAATCTTGGATTAGATTCGACGATAGAATCCTTTCTTTCTCGTAGCGTCCTTAATATAAGCATCTTCAAGAAATTCATCACTTGAACTGCGTACATCAATGCAGTGAATGGATCTGCCATCTGCAATCAGAAAAGCCAAATACTGTAATTAACTTGAACCTAAAGGTAAAAGTACTATCAGAATAACCATGAACTAATAATAGTTTAGCAAATACTTCATTGCCAAAATTAAAAAGTTTAATTGGATTGCTCAGATGTCCCGAAATCGCTTTAGAATCATAATTAATTGGAACAGACCTGAGTCATGTTTGGCGCGAAAACCATGGCAATGTTGCGCGCGTTCATCTTATTGAGATTTTCGTGTTCGACTACATCAGCCATTAGATTGATGGCCCAATCCAAGAGTGCAGCTTCAGCATGAGGTAGATGCCTCACTAGTTCAATACAGTCTTCCTCAGTTTGGCATTGCATTACCTGCTCTTGTGATAATGAGTCCAGAACGCCGCTAGGAAGTTCCCGAAACCAAGCCTTGAAAAGTACAAGAATATTAATAATAAATTATCATAGTATATAGTATAAAAGCATTGATGAAAAAGGAAAATATAGAATTGTTTAACTGAATTTTCAAAGATGAAAATGCATGGTGATAATGAAATTCTTGTCAAATACGCATGACATTAGGATCATAAAGACTTCTGTTTTGTGCAAGCTCGTAAAACTTTAAAGATGAAAAACACAAGTATTGCAGTTTCTAGGTGTGTATTTAGGGTTGAAAAAAATAACAGCTAATAATGCAATAGCTAACATAACAACATATAGGGTAAAGGAGTTAAAGGACCAGTGTTCAAACTCCGGTGAAGTAGAAAAAAATGAACATAACATCTAGCATACTGACATTTTTCTACAGGATATATCAGATTCCTAATTTACCATCCTAAATATTGCATGGTGGAGCTAATTGTATTAATTTGATCAAATAAGCCAATGTGTCTTGAAAATGATGTTTTGTTTGTCTCATTTATTAGACTTGGACAGACAGCTGTTTAAATTGATAATTTCCTTTCTCCAATCAGTTACATGATGAATCAATTATCTGCACACTTGATTCTATTATTAGTCAGATCTATAGTAATTTATTTTTAACAGTTTTAGACCCTTTTTATAAAAGGTAAAAAATCTTGAAAAACATAAATTCTGCAAGCAAAACTATTCAACATTCAGATCACAAAAGAGACTCAACTTTCGCAATATCACCATTCAGATCAATTCACTAAACAAACATTCACAAACACATCAACACGAACAGATGAACTAGATGCAATCATCTAGTCATGTCATACCTTAATTAGTCCTGCCAGACAATGTACATCAATGTCTTCAGGAACCAATCCTAAGTTCAATTGGTTCCTAACATGTTCCTCTTGACTATTGTCTGCATTAATTCTGAAAATCCCCTCTACCTACATGTACAAATTCAACTTTAAAATCAAGCAATATAATTGAACTAGTCATTTGAAAATTGGACAAGCGCTTATAGCATAATCGCTTATCATATAAGTGATTAACCTGCAACCCTTCTTGAACATACAGATGCCTTTGCATTAACAGAAGAATTGTTGGCACACTGTTCCCTCTTGAATCATAAGATAACTGCATGGATTCTGTTGAAACTCCAAAAACAGTTGCACTACATGTGAAAATCAAACAAAAAAAGAGAGAAAAAGGTAAAACAAAAAGGACATATTAGATCAAATGAAAATGATTCGTTCGCTAACTAAATGCGGCATCTAAATAAAGTTAGCCTATATTTTTCTTAGCATAGTTTAAAACATTTTATAATCAAAAGCTTGGATAGCTTTTAAAAGAAATTAACAAATCTTATCTTGAAATTAATCAAAACCAATCGATCATTTAGTGATGTAATGTCACCCTAAATCCAATCAAAATTATGACATATAAATGGTAAAGGAGATCATAACAATAAACTATAAACACTACTATAAAAAAAAGTTGAATTATTAACAAAAATAAGCGATGGAAATAAATAAAACTGGTCTCAAATTTTGACGTCTCTAACATTTGACGACGAAAATTGAGACAAATTTCATTTTTTCTGTCTTGAATTTGTATTACATATACCTAGCACTAGGAGGCCTTCTGGGAAAATCAGGTTCAAACTCATCAGGCAAACCCAAGAAACCATTGAACCTATCAAAAGTAACGTGCGCGACATGACGCACGTTAGTTGGAGGGCTTATGTCCATGTTGCAAAGGTCTTTGTTGCCACTACTCTTGAAAGGAAATAATGATTTTCTGAAAAGAGTTACTAGTAGCTCAAAAAGTGGAAAATGTGGTTGTGAAGGAGGTTGAAAAATGGCATGGCAAGAGAACGAAGAGAGAGGAGAAGAAGAAGTTGAAGTTGAAGTTGAAGGTGTTGGTGATGTGGTTCTTTGTGATGAAGTAAAATGAGGTGGAGAATGGAGAACTTCTGTCATGGTGGCAATGAAAAAGGCTTTAACTTGTAATATACAAAAAAAATATATATATAAAAAAGAAAGGAATGTTTAAAGATTTTTTCTGAATTAAGAAAGTGGTGAAATGCAAGATTTGTTGAGAAAATAGTTTAAGAAATGAGAAATAGTAAGACTTGGTTTTGAGTATTGTGTTGAGCTGGAGTTAGAATGAAGAAAAGTGTGGGACGTGAGAATCATGAAGTGAGTATTTTAAGGTTTTATATATTATTTGTTGCGTGTTTTGGAGAGTTGAAGAAGCAAGCAAATGAAATGAAACTTGTTTTGTGTGTTAGATAGAGTGAGTGGAGAGAGAAAGACACCAACAACAACATGTTACACAACAACATTGAAAGGGAAACAAAAAGGAAGAGTAGAGCTAAAGGACCCTCAAAGTGGTGGGAAATAAACTCAAAGTGAAATCTTGCAAGTTACAACAGTTGAATGTCTTTAAAGAGCAATAATAAGGTGTCAAAGTGGTTCATATTAACGTTGACTTGAGTTTTCTTTTAACAGCAAAGTTTATTAACAACTAAATCTCTGTACAAGACAAACAAAGACCGACAATATAGGAACAACAAAGCAAATGAGGTCATATATAAAAAAAACACCTAAAAGAAAATTCATACACCTCATTCAACATAATCACCCGGTCGAATAGAGATTGATAATAACATTTTTGACTTGGGTTTAAAATAAAGATTCTCTTAAAGTTTTCACTAAATTTATCTCATGGTAAAATCTAGTTAATATTTATGATTATCTTTTGCGTCACATATTTACAACATAATCCATTTCCATTGTGTTTATGAAAGCTCAAATTTTGATTATAGGGATTAATTTAGTTTAGAAACACTAGCGTTAGTTTGAAGTTATATGTAAACCCTATCCTAAACTAATGCTAGTAGAGTACTATCATTCTTTTATTAAATTTTTATGTTGTTTACTACAGCTGTTTACAGTATTCACACCTCATGATGTTTTTGGTAAAGACATGCAAACCAACAAATATAATTAACATTTTTGTTTATGTTAAAAATACTTTGATTTTGTAATACGTTAAGATGACAATATAATTGATTTGATAAGAGATTAATTTTCATACATCGTTAGAGTAAAACTTTTACAAGCCAAAAATATGTGGCTTTAGAGGTATGCAGTTATCATTAAAGTTAAATATTTTTAATGATTTAACAATTATGATTGATTGACATTGTTAAAAGAGTATACTCCACAATGTATATAAATTAAATCCTAATGATAATATTATAAATGATTGAGTCAATTCAAAATTTAGTACTTCATCTATCTCACAATAACTTATCAATTTCTTAGAAATTTTATTTTTAATTATTGGTCTTTTTTTTGGGGAAATTATTGGTCTTTCATTAATTTATTAAACATCTGTTGAATACTTGAATGATATTTTGACGGATTCTAAAATATCCATCTTATGATCAATGAATATTAGACATCACATGATGAGTGTGGTTGAATAGTGTAGTTTATAGTTGAGGGAAACCATGTTAACTTTTGATGGAAGGACGTGATTTGACACTTACGTCTTTTTGTTTTTTTAATAGTAAATATTAGTAATTAATTGTTATGTTAGTTTTGTTTTCTCTCTTTTGTTAGTATTTTGAACTCAAAACCTCAAACTCTTTATCCAAATATAAAAGGTCACCTGACAAATACAAAAGAACCAAAAACCTCCAAAAATGACCGAATATAAAAGGGCACTTGACTTTTATATAGTCAACATTTTCCATATTTACTCATTTGAGACATTAGCGGTCATTCAATTAAGATCGAACAATCAACGTTTAAGCTTGATATTTTAAATTATAAATATTATATTAAAATATGAAATTTTTATACCGTCTGCCAAGATTCAACAACCACCTATTTATCTCTATAACTACAGGGAACCTGGGTTCTCCTGCTTGTAGTGAATACAAATTTCATGAAAGGTTGTGTTTCCTCTCCATTTTCCAATAAATGTATGTCTTAAGACATACGAACAATAAGAACTCTTGACTCTTGTAAAAAACTTATATACTTGTAATCACCCCGTCAAGAATTGAAAAAATAATAGGAGGAATATCATATTTGATAATCATTTAAAAGAGAGATTCAAGAGCATCAAATCAATATTAAGAAGACGTCTTCAAAAGATAGTTACTCATTCTTTATTGGCATTATGTATAGTGTTCTAAACTAATTAAATTCGTGCAGCTAGATACATAATAGAGAGGGATTTTTTTTTTAATAAGTTAAACTCAGACTTTTAATTATGTTTGCTTAGATAAACGACGACTCAAGTCATCTATTTTGTTAGATTCCACTAGATTATATATCTCAAATCACCTATTGCGTAAGGTGTGCTACTGCTGAAAATACATTTATCTTAATAAGTTTACACATACGTTAATTTGTTCCCTATCTGCCTTGCTTTGTTATAAGGTTGCAGCATCCACAATTCAGCTTTGTTACAAAAGTACTAAAAAAGATTCAGCTTTGTTATAGAAAGTTACAACCAACATCCCCAATTCATGCCATCGCAAATACCATAATGTCATTTGTTGAAGGAGCATAGTTCCTAGTTGTTGGGGTTTCGGAAATATAGGAAACTGAATTTTTTGAAAAAATTATTTTGATCTTAATGTTTGATTCATTTTTAAATTGTTGATTACTGATTTCTGATCAATAGTAATTCATCTAGTAATGTTTGCAATATCTTGGACTTACATGTACTATTTTATCGTTGGAATCTTTAACATGCAAACCGAGTTGATGATATTATGTGATAGTCTTAAGTGTTACACTTTGTGGGGTGTTACGCTTATAACAAGGTAGAATAAAATTAGATTAAGTGTAGTCTTATATATCTGATGAATTGATGATATTATGAGGACTGAACTTTTGATGTCATTGTACAAACAGTGGGGTGTTACTCATTACATTTTTGATGTTATAGTGTTAACAACACATTTTTTAGTACTTATTTTTTCAAATTTATATAAATCTCACATAACTTAGTGAGACTCGCTTAAATTTTAAACTGTGATAAAGGATCATGCTAACTTATGCCACTTGTATAATCTAAAGGCACAAGTTAATAGGTTAGAAAAAGACAAATTTCATATTGAAAAGATAATTTTTTTTTTTTTTTGCAAATTTTAAGATATTGAATACACAAATTCTTGTTAAATGTAGATTTTTAATAAGTTTTTGTAACAACTTTTATGCAGAGCTTTTTCGAAAAGCGACTAATATGGTTGCTCATTATCTAGCAAAGACGAGCACTCATAATGTTGTTCTTATTTTTATTATGATGATCTAATATGTATTGATATGAATTAGTTTTCCTCTTGTTAAAAAATTGATTTAATAAATGGGGAACGTGAGAGATTTTATGTGGCTTTTCTAAATAATTTTGTTTTATATACGTATTTTTTTAGTTAAACAAAGATATGTTGATCCTATCACTAAACAGAAAATATCAATTGACGAAGTCCATGTCATAGGAACAAAACGTGATGGGGGGTGTCAAACCAAACGGAATTGGGCTCAGAAAGAGAAAATATAGACTGAACCCTATTCTTATTTTTCTTAGAGATACTCTTTCCACTCTACTAACTTCTCACGCATCCTCCAGAGGAAAAGTAAGAAAGAAAAAAGAAGGAAACAAGAGGGAAACTATAATGAAAATGGAAAAGAAATGAAGAATGCAATACTATTATTCCTAAAAAAAAAAGAATGCAAGACTATTTATAGTCACAACACCATCTTGGACTGTAACTACAATCAAAGGCAACATGTAAAATGAACCAAACCTGCCAAAAATGAATCATAAACCGTCTGAATCTTGCTTGTAACATCGCAGTTCAAATTTTATATTCTTTAGGATTATATCATCTAAATGCGCACTGAATATTGGTTTAGATAATATAATCTTAAATGTGTAGAAATTGTGCTAAAAGTTGTGATTTGGAAGGTTTATCACATTTTAGATTATACATTCAAACTATGTTCAAAACATAGGAAATAATAAAATCTTTCATTAAACCAAATTCTACAAAAACAACAACATAAATTAAACATAACAATTTCAACAAGATAATTTAACAATAGAGCACAACAACATAAATTAAACATAACAATTTCAACAAGATAATTTAACAACGGAGCACAACAACATAAAACGACATGATTAAACATCTACAAAAAAGAATAAAAATCAACCAGAAATAAGATCATGGATCAGCCAAAAGAAATTCTTCATCTCGTTTATTCATACAAGCCTATTATTTCTTTGTAGTCATGGGTATCAAATTATTCCGAATAACATGAAAAAATCTGATCAATGAAGCGTCTAACTCCATCCGTCCATTCGAACTATGCTGTCCAAATATAAAGAACATGGTTCTTATGTCGTCGTCGTTCTAGAGCTTAATCTGGGTGAATAGAACACACCATCTTAGTTAATTGATGAACGACAATAATCAACATTGTCGCTCCTTGTACCTCTATGGTCTAAACAACCGTTAATTTGATTTGTATGCTTTTTTTTAGATGGATCAACTATTTTAATTATGGAAAATTGCTCTTCTCCATTTTAAAATTGCTCATTCCCACCCCAAAATTCACATATTAACCCAACATAAGCTAACTGCCGCTCGGTACCAATGTCACTTAAATCACATTGGGTACCATTGGCACTTAACTCTCGAGCGCAAGTTAACTGTTGTTGGTGCCCAACGTGAGTTAACTGTCGTTGGCACCAAGCGGCAGTTAATTTAAGTTGGGGTTAATATAAACCACAATTAAATTATGTGAGCTCTAACCACTAGACTACTTAAAAAAAAAAATTTAATTGCTTGAAAAAGCTTATAAATTAACTGTGACCTAATTTGGGTAAATTCCTTAAAAAAACAGCTTAAGAAAAAGAAAATATCTTTTTGTGTACAAAAGTTGAATAATTTTTTGACAAGTAATGATTTTGTCATCCTTTACGATTTAAGTTACTACGCGCCTAGACGACACGCAAAAACACGTAATAGAGCACCTGAACCAGAAACTTCCATCTCAGTGTTTCTCTTCTCTTTCTCTTTCTCTTCTCTTCTCTTCTATATCTCTGATTTTTTGGTTTTCCTCTTTCAATTTTCAACAACCACCACCAATCAAATCAATGTCTTCCTACGGCAGATACAATTCTCAATCTTACGCTCCATCTGCACCTGAATTACCACCACCTTCTAACTACACCTCCCAAAATACTAACTACACCCAACCCCCACCTCCCTCTTACAACAACTACACCCAACCTCCACTTCCTTCTTCAAACTACAACCACCCTCATAATTACCCTTCCGCACAACTTTCTTCATCTGGGTACCCTCCTTCTTCTTCTTCTTCTTCTGGGTATTCAAATTTTCCACCTGGAACAAACCAAGATGTTATCAGAAGCTTTCAAATGGTAGATAGAGATCGAAGTGGTTTCATTGATGATAGAGAATTGCAACAAGCTCTTTCTTCTTCTTTTCATAGCTTTAATTTAAGGACTATTCGTCTTCTTATGTTTCTCTTCAAACATCCTCATGAATCACTTAGAATTGGTAAACTTTTATTATTTTATTTTTATTTTTCTGAATTTTTTTTTTTGGAGGATTTTATTGATGCTAATTTTTAATTGTTTGTGTTGTTTATAGGGCCAAAGGAATTTTCAGAGCTTTGGAATTGCCTTGGTCACTGGCGAGTAAGTCTCTTTTTCATTCTTTGACTAACTTGGAATAAAAATAAACAACTTAATTAAGTGTGTGCTTATATATAAGCTAGTATTTCTATAACAAAAGATGAAATAAAGTCAAATTGTTAATGGAAATTAGCTGAATACAACTTACGGGTGCATTATAACGTGTTTCCATAAGCTCAGTTGATCTAATCCGTACATGTTCTTTGTATATTCTCTAATCTCTGCAGACATATAGTGTATGTCTGTTGTTTCAGCAGCTTAGGTATTTTTGTGTGAATTAATTTAGTTACTTGCTTCCCTAGGACAGAAGCCATGTAGGTAGAAAATAAGATTAGATGCTATAAAAAGAAATGAGAATACTAACATGTGTCTTGGCTTTGGGGCACATGTTAAGAAACTTAATTCAGAAATATTCATCTTAAAAGTCTTGCATTCAACTTTTAAAAAGTCAACATATTGTTTCCTTCAACTTAAAATTCCTATTTTTGGGTTCCTTAGCAAGACCCAAAAAGGACAATTGTTGGCCTATTTTCATGTTAAATATGGCTTATGATGAACCGGGTTAGGGCTAGTCCATTTTGAAATTCAATGTGGTGATGTAAAGCCTATTCCAATCCTTATATGGTCAATGCAACATGGGAAGATTGTTGATTTGTTATGCAGGATTCTAACAGAAAAAGAGAATGATTTTTGACATTACAATTTTGATGTTGAATATGTGTTGTTTGATTTTTTTGTCTATTTTTTAAAATGTGTGTGAGCGGTAGAAGATAAAAAGTAAGAGAGATAGAGATAAACACACACGGTGTCCCATACGATGTCCGTGTTTTGATGTTCAAATAACACAACTGAAAAAAATAATTCCAGTGGAGCATATTTCTTCCAGTTCATATACTTGTGCGGTTGTCAGCTTCCATCTAAAACACCAAAGCATGTTTTTGTTTTTGTTATATACGTTCCTGTCTGAGTTGTGTCAAATTTTGTTACTTGGCTAGCTTCCATCTAAAAAATCTAAGCATGTTTTGATGTTATGTGCTTGCTTTTCTGAGTTGTGGCAAATTTTGTTAAGAAGGAATTGATTAATGTATCACATATCTTACATCATAGTTGTCCAGATATATGGACTTTGGGTGTTCAATGCTATATAAATTAGTAGTAGTTTTTATTTCAAACATTGTAAAACACTACCTCTCCTCTTCATGTATATCCTGAACCGGAATATAGTTTTTAAAATTGTTCCAACGTGAAATATTTCACATTATCACTAAAAAAATGTCACACCATCTACCAAGATTGGAACTTTCTAAATAATTGCATCATATAGTTCAGTGACAGTGTAAAAGTGGATCAGATTTAAATCCTACTGTGACTACTTCATCCATGTTGTGTGATAAGCCATTGACTCCTCTCTACTGCAATTAGTGATAAGTGACACGATTCTTGCTACACCTATTTGTATTGGAATTTAACAGGATGTTTAAATTTTGTGCTTTAATATAGAATTTCATCCATGCTCCCTCTGAATTTTTACTTCGCTTGTAGGGCATATTTGAGAGATACGACAAAGATAGGAGTGGAAAAATTGATCCATTAGAGCTAAGAGATGCTCTGTATGGTATTGGCTATGCAGTACCGGCCTCAGTTCTACAACTTCTGCTTTCAAAGTATAGTGATGGAAATAACAGGAGGGTTGAACTCGGTTTCGACAGTTTTGTCGAGTAAGACATTTTCTCTGGATCTCGTGCTTATTTTTTTACACTAATTTATTTGAAAAGAGTAAACTTCAATTTTGGTCTTGAAAGATTTTAATTTGGTCCTGAAAAGATTTTTTATACCACATTGTTCTTAAGATTATGCATGAATAACTAATGTAGTGAAATATAACAGATTGGTTTGAAATTATCATGTTCTTATTTAGAATTTTTATGATGAAATAGAAAACTGTTTCCTTACCATACTTCCCAAACAAGGGGGAGTGGGCCTTGGATGGATGGAATGAAAGACTTGCTGTTTACATTAAAATGTCATGTGACGATAACAATCATCATCTGAGAACCATTTTTATATCGCTAACATTTTAAGCACCAAATTAATACTATGAAATTTTTCAAGGACCAATTTGAGGTTTATTTTATTTGGAAATGTCCTTATATATCTCATGTTCTGTTTTTGGATGTGTGCAGGTGTGGGATGATTATCAAGGTAAAACTCATTGAGCTTTTGAAGCTGAGGACATGCTTCTCATATCTATATTTCTTCAATTGTGTTTATTATTCTCCCCTTCCATACATGCTCCACGGTTTTAGTTCAAATATCTGGTTTCGGACGAAGATTTTTATGACATTACATTCATGTGCACCGTCTTGATTATATCTAGCTTTGGAAGCTAAGGACATGCATATCATATCTATATTTCTTAATTTGTGTGCCTTATTCCCCCCTTCCATTGATATATGCTCATTTACTTGCTTCATGGTTTCAGTTTGAATATCTAGTTTCAGACGAAGATTTTTATCCTGTTACATTCACATGCATTGTCTTGATTATGTGATAGGAAATAAACATTAGGGTGGCATTTTACATGTGATAATTTTGCAAAAGAAAATAGGACATAAGCATTTTGGAAAAAGATTCATTCCCTTTACTTTTTAGAAATTAGCATTTTCATCCAAGTGTTGCCCCTCTGATTTACTTGTTTATTACCATGCTAATTACTTGTTGCACTTTCAGGGTTTGACCGACAAGTTTAAGGATAAGGACAAGCGTTACTCGGGTTCAGCTACACTTGCATATGACGACTTTATGTCTATGGTCATTCCGTTCCTTGTATCTTATGATTGAGAAGTTGTACTCATCGTCAAATTTTCTTAGATTTTTTTGTGCTACATTCAATTGATTGTTTTATGTGTTTGGTTGTCCATAAATTTTTAAGCTGTAATTATCTGTTCTATTTCACTTTGATTGAGCAATAATAAGGCTAGAAAAAGTGATTAAAAACAGGTTAATAAGGAATGTAATAAGTCGGATAGTAGTTAATAGAGCTGAAATGTGTCTTTCACACTTTTTCTTTTATCCTAAACATTATCTAGAAGTTGTGCATGAGAAGAGATATGCAACTTTGCTAGTACACTGGATTATGGTTGTCTATTTAGCTCTATTTTACAGTTCTGTAATAAGCTGCATCAATCTCATGATCTTTGTCTATAATTTGAATGATCGTATTGGAGTGTTTTGTGTGATGGTACTTGACTTATTATGTAATGGCTCTGCAAAATTTTATAGGGAGCTCCATCTTCATGAAGTTTTACATGGTTTGATAGACTAGTTTTTGTAGTTACTGATGTGATATTCGGTCTATAAAAGAAACAAGTGATACAGTTTGAACAACCTCCTTAAAAATTTCAAACATTTTAAATTTACTTTTCATTACTATTAATTAATAGCGTCATTGCAAAATAAAATTTTATTATAGGTTAGTATCTTCTGCTTCTTGATTTTGTAAATTGGCAAGTTGGTTACCACCCTTTTCCTGAATTTATTTCATAAGAAATGGTATCATATTGACTAATTATTAATCTGCAATAATACGAACAAATTATAGCACTGATCAGCACGTAGCAAATTAGCAATCACAATTGGAATTGTCTATCGACAAACTGAATGTAGAACGTATTTGAATAGAGGTTTACCTCAGTAGATAAAGAAGTTTGTGTGACAATCGTATTTCACCATCAACAACAAAAGCAAATACTGAAAAACAACCAACGTGAGTTAAGTCAGTTGGATTTTAGTGTTAGTTTTTAAGTCACGAAGCGTGAGTTAACTCACGCAGGGGTATTTTGGATAGTTCAGTTGGGAGGGAGCGTTTTTTGTTGGGAGAAGAGCAGAATTCTTAAAAAACTGGATTGGATTATCAAACAGATTTTTCTTAATTGTCTTCTTAAAAATAGTTTTTCAAGACAATTAAGAAAAATCTGTTTGGTAATCCAATCCAGTTTTTTAAGAATTCTGCTCTTCTCCCAACAAAAAACGCTCCCTCCCAACTGAACTATCCAAAATACCCTTGCGTGAGTTAACTCACGCTTCGTGACTTAAAAACTCACACTAAAATCCAACTGACTTAACTCACGTTGGTTGTTTTTCAGTATTTGCTTTTGTTGTTGATGGTGAAATACGATTGTCACACAAACTTCTTTCTTTAAGTCCTGTTTATTTTTATGTTTAATCAATTCACAGAGAGTGCAATTGATTTTCCTGTTATCTTACTATTGCCCTTAACTAAGAAAGAAATCAATTCAATCACTTAAACTAAAGCTCTGATATCCGTAGTACTTCAACCTTATTTTCTTACTCCCGCGAATCAAATGATTACTGACTTGAACATGCGATGAAGAGATTACAACATGATTTTCTTACTATTGCTGATTATTCTGTAACATGATTTTGTATTCCATGTGCATCGTAATTACAACAACATACTAAGGTGAGTTAACTCACGTGGGATTTCAGTGTGAATTTTCAACATCACGCTCATGCAGAGGTATTTTGGTCTTTTCAGTTGGGAGCGAGCAACTTATGTTGGATAAAGAGCAAAATTCGTTTTTTAAAACTGTTTTAAGAAATGTGAAAATGAGAAAACCCATTAGCAAAGGGAACTGAAACATTCAACTTTGGTTTTCCTCCCTTCATGAAACATTCAATTTTGGTTTTATTGGAAACTAAGGGCAATTCATATCATTGGGTTAGCAAAGCAAGCAGCGTGCACGTTTAATACTGAGCAATGAGCCTTGAATATACATTTCGTTAGCATGTCTCCTATGTTTCTCATTCTCTCAACATGTAGTAAAATCCTTACAAAAGATATCAGGAGCCTCGAATATTCAACAAAACAATAAACATCCCAAGAAGCAACAATTTTTTTGAAGTGGATCTTCGACAATTGCTTTGTCGTTGCAGCCAAATCTTGACCTCTAGATCAATGTTGTATAAACTTTTTTTTTATAAGCAAAATACATTACTTGGGAGTATAAGGGATACACTAACAATTTAAAATTGTAAGGGTTGGTCCATTTAATCCTCAAAAAGTGTTTAGACGGTCCTGGTCTTACAAGTTAGGTTTTTAACGATTGAATAATCATACCACTCTAGTTATCTCCATGTGCAGCATAAGGAATGTGCGTTAAATCTCTGCATTGGATGATATACTTGGAGGTTCCCATTTTTAACGGAAAATCTAAGGCAAATCATCTCTTGTCAATTGCTCATAAATGTAAGAGAGAGATATCTCCGTGGAATGGTTTTCTTTGGATTAAGATTTGCTGCTGTAAATATTACACGTAGTTGCACGCTGTAGCACATCTCAACCGTAGATATGAAATCCGTCGGTCTAGATTTAATCACACTTTTACACAGTAAAATAATCTCAGCCATCAATCTAAAATTGAATGACCTGGATCAATTACAGCACCCTGCTGTAACAACTGGGAATCTGATTCCGTTTTCTTTTATCCATTATAGAAATAGTACAATTGGTGAAGTCTATAATACAAGAAATATTGATGTATAACTTGCATATATCTATCTATGTTTCACACTAGCTCTTTGTTGAAAACTCAAAATACTTGAATTCACTTTTTTTTTATCTAATTTGCACTAGTAAATCTAGCTGGTTTTGTAAGAGTTGAATTATGCTCTGAACAAAATCTAAGAAACTATTACGATTTCAATAATTGAAATGCCTATTTAATCAAACTTTAATGGTAATTATTGAAGCTATGATCATGGCTTAATCTTAACTCATAGTCTAAGGGCTCCACAAAGTCACCTATTGATGACAAGTGACAACCACAATAGGTTGGAGCCATGGGCAATCATCCAATAGCTGGTAGACTTTCATTATCGATCCTGAGTGGCTCATTAAATATTCATTGATAGTATTATTCGTTACTTTTTTGTTGGTATTTGTCTTCTTTGTCATAAGCTCAGAATGGTTGTAGATGAGGAGGTCCCTCATTTGATCATTGCTTCAAACGAAAAAGAATTCCTAAATAGCAAGCTAGGCGTGCACCAAAATTAAAATAATCAAAGTAGAGTTGTTTATAGTTTCATCATTTTCTTTGTAATCAAAGCGTAAGTAAATCTATTTAGGAAATAGCTCCTCATATAATATGAACATATGCTACTTGATAAGTTTTTTTTATCTATCCATTATTACTAGTAGTATTATTATAATTCGAATTCATTCGGGTTGGTCGTATTGGTTTGAGATCTCCGAATTTTCTCATATACCAATTTGAGTGAGTTAATTTAGTTTCTTTAAAAAAAAATTATTATAATCTGAAAATTGCTTGATGTAACAAAAAATCATTGGTCATTGGCCCGTGTTTTCAGCCAAAGCCGGCTGAAAATTTGCTGAGACGCGTGTTTTTGTGATTTTTGCGACTCCTCTTGCTCACGAGATATAACACTACTCTTATTATTATATTCATTGGATATGCTACTTGAGAAGCTGTAACTAGAACAAAACAAAGAGAATAAGTTTTCAATATTTCCAACTTCTTTATTTATACTTTATGACATGTAACAATGGCTGCTTGCACGACTAATCTTTTACATTTATCTCAACTAATTTGTTCTTATATACATTTTAAATTATAAAATGACAGGGAATAAACTTAAATAATATACAAGATTTGAGTTTTTTAAATGAATATATATGAGTATTTTTATTATTAAATTTTTGAGTATTTTAGCATTAATAACCTCTTCTAATTTTTTGGAATGTGGGAAGTGGTTATAATTTTTTCGATAAAAAAAAGAGAATGGTGTGTTTTTTTCGTTACGGATTTCCTGGAACATATCGTCGTATTTTTCTCCAAGTTCGTATGGAAGATATTCAGTCCCTCAAATACTCCATCCATTCCATTTTACTTATCGTTTTCACACGGAATTAAGAACATAATTAATATTTTCAATTTAACACACGAAATTTTACCTCTTATATTTTATTTTTGATAATGTAAAATTTAGAGTAAAAAGTGTTATGAAAGGTGGGAGAGAAACGACCTCATTGGAGATTTATAACTAAATTTACGTATAATCTAACAATTGCATAATTTTTGGAATCTAAATCAGCATAATTTACGTTTTTTTTTTTTTAATATTATCATTGAACTATGGGAGCCCCTAATATGATCCTCAATTTTAAAGGTCCACCCATGATCCTCTCTAATTGACCTTCTACAGTAGGTTTCATTTTTTCTTTTTCCTCTCTAATTTACTTTTTATTTTTGTAATCCTAAAATCCATAGGCTGACAATCATTTTCCTCCTCTTTCCATTTCTCTCTATTAATCGCTCCTTCCTTCTTCCTCTATCTCATCTTCACCTTTCACCCCTTCATTTAAACCATAAACAGAAATGTGCTGAAATGTTATTTTTTTATGAAAAATATGTGGACAAAAGTGAGATTTAAATTTTTGTCAAAAAAGAGAGTGAGATTTTGAGAAACTGTGGGTATATGAGACCACCTGTTGAGAGTATATTTCTCATGAGGGAAATTAATTCCCTTAAATTAAAGACAAATTACCCAAGACCTACATTGTATTTCAAAATTAATTTCACGGTGAATTATAAATTATGGTCACCGCACAAAAAACACAGGTAATAAACCAAAACAAGAACTAAGATCAAATACGGGTTCCATTAGCTTGTCCATTATATTTTTTATTTTTGACTGGATGAACATTATTAGTTGGAGTAGAAGGAACCTGACTGTATATTTATTTAGAAGAAGAAGAAGGAATCTGGCTATGAAGAGAGAAAAATGATTTTGCACCTAGATACTTTGGTGTTATATGGAAGGACACAAAAGTAATCTTTACTGCTGCAATTAAAAAATGATTTTTTTGCTGTGTGGAGTCATGAAACATTTTTCTTAAAAACCTGCTATAGAAGGTCATTTAGAGAGGACCATTGATGAACCCTTAAAATTGGGGACCATATTAGAGGCTCCCTTGAACTATTTCTATGAATGTTTTAATCACCAATATAAGTTAATTTCCCTGTTTTTTTTTTTTTTAAAGAAGTTAATTTCCCTGTTATAAAATATACCTTACTATCAGGCATAAACACGGCACAATATTTGTATTTGTATTATGATGCTAATCATAATTGATAATACAAATACAAATTATCATATAAAAAAAATACAAATATTAGCAAATACTAATCAATTTACTGATATATTATTTAAAAAAAAACAATTATTGGTATATTGCTAACCCAGACTCAAAACCAACATTGTCTTCTACATATACAACATTATCCTTCTTTTCTTTCTTTCTATATCTAAATTGAAAAGAAAATCTACTTTCTTTATATCAACTTTCGATCTAAAAATAATAAATATTGCGCTACATATTACACATCTAATTTCTAGTTACTACCTTTGATTATTGCTAAATTCTGAAATAAATAATAATTATATGAATTGTTTTTATCAAAATTATATGAATAGTTTTGGTAAAAAAAAGAAGCTATTATACAAACTAAGCACCGAAAGTTTCTCCAATGTGTACAAAAAGTGCAGGACTTGCTTTCGAAACAAAAAGATCTGCTTCTTTTGTCTCCCTGCATAGATCCCAACAGAATTAAGTCAACAACATTGCACACATTAATCCATGTAAACTGAAGTTCTAAAAATATTTGTAAAAAGTGGATGAAAAAGAGCCTAGAACTTTTGTACCAAAAAAAAGAAAAAGAGCCTCGAAATTTTGTCCAAATTGTCTAGACTTAAAAAAAAAAATATTAAGGCAACTCCCGAACTAATTAATACAAAAATTGAGTCCATGCTCTCTCAAATTTTTAAGGTGTTGGTCTAGTCGTAAAAAGATAGACAATATTGTTGTGTTTGAAACTATAAGGTTTTCCGCACTTTAAATTGGAACATCCTTTTCCAACCCTAAAGTTTTTTTATTAAAAAAAAAAGTTTGTACTGCTGATCACTTTTTCACTAATTCAATGTCTTTCTTCTTTTGATGACAATTTACGAGCTAATGGACTAAAATTAGCTGCATTGGTAGGACCGGTTGGTTTTTATTTTAGTATTCAATTTTAATTATAAAAGTGGTACCATTTTATTTGAAGTTTTTTTTGTTAATATTAAAATCATTTTTAATGTTTCTAAACAAAACTTTAATCACATATTGTTGAAACATAATTGTATCATTGGAAAAGATTGTCATGTAGTAACACTATTGTTGATTTAAAATGTATGATCTTAGTCAACCGATTTTCAATTTGTGTTTTAGACTTTATTTTATAGAGTCGAAATGCAAGTCACCAATTAAGATAAGACACCTAAGATCGAGGGATTTCATGGATGCGGGAACATCATAAGTCGTGACAGTAGAAAATTTGAGTCCACACTTTGGTTCCGGTTTTTCTTTAGTAGACTATGGATATTTCCTCAAGTTTTATGAGATCTAACTAGAGACAAACTTTCTCTAAAAGTTTTAACATTTCTGCATGTCTAAATTTAAATTTGAATCCAAAACTTTGATTAAGGTAGAATAGACTCGAGATATCTCATCCTAGTGTTTTTGAGCATATTGATTGATGTTTATAACAAAATAACTATCGTATTTGTTATGGAAAATATGAGAATCATTTTTATGCAGCAAAAGATCAAGCACAGATAAAGGCTGCTGGCAATCACTGTTTTATATACTTATAAAAAATTTCTTAGTTGTTGCGTCTATCTGTCAATCTCATACCCACTTGGACCATGATGATGTAAGAATTGTACAAATTCATGTCAAAGGAACATTCATGTCCATGTCTTTACTCTAATGTCTATGTCTAAATCAGCCACCTCCATGCCACTTTTTGCGACCCACATTTTGAAGAATCTACAACATGGCATGATTTTCGTCCAACAAATTAATTAATCAGCACGATTAAAATTCTAAATCATGTTCATGAGTTCAACTTTTTATTTCTCCATTCACCATTCAGATGCTCAAGAGTCAAATCTGCACCAAGCTTTTTGAAATTTTCTAAGTTGTATATGATACTCAACAATACCATCCAATATGTAACCTAACCATATGGGTCCCGTGCTCAACAAAGGTGACAAAAAGACCTGAATTTCATACCGTCGTTTGAATGAAAGCCGTTTGATTGAAATCGAATGGTTCAGATTTAGATCTTGTTAATTAAAAATTAGTATATATATTATAAATTATTGATCATAATCGGATGATTGAGATCTTCCCACTGTCACTATTTGACTGCATATGGAATCCATTTCGGCCGGCTAGTATGAAGATGAACTGATTTTAGTTTTTCTCTATATATAAAAAGATAGAATCATAGAAACACACTATGTGGTTAAATCTCAATAAACAAACTAGTATATTGTTTATGTCATAGGCACAAGAGAAGGAAAGGGTGAGGGAGTGAAACGAAGCAAAGCTCCGTGTGACCTTCGTATTAATATGATGCACGGGTATTGTTGTAATATGGGCGTAGTATACATGACTTGTAACATTGTAAACCCTATTCGTTCAAGTAACAATACGAAACTACATCTGCTCCATAGTCTTGACACACTTGACCGTACTACGTAAAGAAACAATTGTATTCATTGTCTTGCGATTTATCCTTACTAGTTGCTCTACCAATTAAAGATTGCAATGCGAGTATGTGACCGCTAGCATGCCAAAAACTGCGACAGTGGTTCTACAGTAGCATAGAATTGAAGAACTTCAATCATGATACTGCAAAATGATAGAAAGGGAAAAGTGATGGAAAAAGGGGATTCCACATCTGAGATAAGGTTCACAAACATTGACAATATTGATGTTTGGTTATCTGGCACTGGCAGGAGGGATCCTCAAGGCTTTCTTTCCTCTTTTTGTATTACCGAATTTTCACTTTTGTATAGTTGAAGACAAGAATAATTTTATTCACGGATTAAGATGCACATGCATATGAGTAATTGCATGTGGAAGATAAGAAAGATGGAGACCCATCACCATATTATAATAATAACAATAATTAGAAAAGTGAGAGGTTTTTGTAGGATATTTATAGCTACAAGTTAATGTAGTACCCATACTTAAGATTGAAGGTGTGTTTGGTGCAAGACACATATGGTTACGCTTAAATTATCATCGGTGTCGATGTGAAATCTGATGTCCGTGTGTATGTATTTGTACTTTAGAGACTACAAGAAAGACACTTGATGCATGCACTAGGACACTTTTTGGACAAGATTGGAAAGGTTATGCTTAAATTGATACCATTTAGGCAAAACTTTTGCACTATTTGGTTCCAAACTTTCTCTCATTTTTCAGACTATTGTATTTTCATTTTGTAGTAGTAAAGTACTATTACAAAGTCAAACAATAACATATTCTATTGCTACTAATTACTATGGATCTATGATTGAGCAAGTGACCTAAAGAATGAAAAAAGAATTCTACAACACAAAAACTATGGTTTCATTTTCTTAATAACCACTTGGTATCCCTACAAATACTGAATCATAAATGGATAAAAATATTAACACTGTAAATAAAATTTAGGAACAAAATCAAAATTTTCCTCACCTCCAACTAGTCCCTCCTGTAAAGAATGATCCATTTGAAATTTCATAGTATTCACTTTCTTCCCTCATCACAATATTGAAAGCTCCCAAACAAATACCAAGAATGTAAGAATATAGAGAACAAAATTGATGGACAAAGCCTGCAAATTAACAAAAATTGGAGAATTAGATACATCAAATATTACTCAGTCATATTGTAATACACTCTACAAAAAAATATTAATTGCAAAAATAATATCCGAAGCAGACTGCTCGGTTGGTGAGATAAGGGACATCAAATGAGTCATAATCGGAAGGTCTAGGATTCAAACTCTGAAAACTAACATAATCTACAAATTTACTAACATATATATACTTACATTGGATTTGCCTTCAATAATCATTCCTGGAAAATAACCTCCTTGAGGGACTTGATTTTTCAATCCAAGGTTATAAACTGGAGTACCATCAGGATAATAAAGACCATAGTTTCTCTCTGATGCAGGACCAGTCTTCAAATCTTCATTAAAAAGTGCAAAAACATAAATATCAATAGGAATAGAAGGTTTTGCAGGAGTTCCTTGTTTCATCGCAATCCTCTTCAACAAATTACTATGATAAATTTCTGCATTCTGTAGTGAAGCTCCAACCTCATCAGGATCACCTTTAGAAGGCCAACCTGTCTCGGATATCTTAACCTCGATATCGCTATGCCCTAACGCCTTTATAGCGGCATAAACAGCATCAATTTGAGCATACAACATGTTATCATAATGCAAATTTGTAGCAGAATCAATAGAACCAGGATTTGGTTGAAACAAGACATAGTTTAATGAAACATGTTGTGGATCACCTTTGTATGCAAAAAATGGATAAGCATTGATCAAAAAAGGCGATTTGATTTGCGCTTGAAAACTAAGAAGTGGTTGAATATATTGTATCAAATCTTCTCTAAATGCACCAGATGAAGGAGGGAATGAACTTGACATAATGATGAAAGAATGTGAAGTTGTGACAGTAACTTGTTGAGATAATCCAAGATTAACAAGTGCATTATACACTGATTTCATTGCTGGAAGAAGGTTATTGTAACTGTTTATATCATTGTTACCTAATACTTCATTTCCTACATTAATTGAAGTGATTTTGGTTTGTGGAAGGTAAGGTTGAACATTTTGTTGAATCCATGCTTGTGCCTTAATAGGGTCTTTCATACTTTGAAGATCATTAAGTCCTATCATGAATTCAACATTTGAATTTGAGAATGTTGTTAGGACATTTGGATCAGCATCATAGAGTTTGATTCTGCTCACATTCAATGATTTTATAAGAACTGCTACACGTGAATGAGATGGTAAATTGTTTGCTATTTGTCCATAGTTTATTCCAAAATCCAAACCATAGCTTTGCATAAACACATCTGAAAAAAAGAAGAAAAAAATGTTTGAAGTATCAAAATTTGTTCATTAAATTAATTTAGTAGAACAAATATCTAATTCAACAAAATTGTTAAAACAGGTAAAATATCAAATTCAAGCAAAAAAGGTGCAAAATAAAGATTACTTGACAACAAAAAAAAACGGTTTTTATTTTCTTTTCAAATTCCAATTCATTAATTAGTTTCTGGGTATTGTAAGTGGCAGAATGGCGTTACCGGCACGATTCATACCACCGAGAAATTCAGCACTTGTCGCTTCGATTCGTTATAAAAATAAAAATAATATGTGGTATGAAAGAAAAATATGCATGCAGAAGAAGTAAAAGACTAACTTGAAAAGGTGAAAAACAGCATTATCACTCTGAAGAAGAAGGAAGAGATTGCCATTCTCACCCAAAAGTTAAGGCTGAGAATCAAAACTAAGGTTTGCCACAAAACAAAGTCTTATCATATATATATAATCACAATCATGTAAATATAAACAGGGCAACTCTGTTTTTTGTTCTGTTTGATTATTTTTGTCATTATTATATAATCCACCACTTATTTTACACGTATTGTACTATTGGACAGATTTTATTTCTGGCATTCACCGACATAGTTAGGTTTTATTCTTATTTTGCCTCTATTTTTTATGATATTTGCAAATAAGATCCTTTTCTTTTATTTGTGTTAAGTTTCATGTGAACTAGCAAACAGTATTTTTTTTGGTAGATAGAAGAGATGATAAAGCCATCATAAAGTCACACACATATAAAGTGGAAGTACCGGGGTTCAAACCCCGGTCATGACGTTCAGCCTAACAATTTCGACATTTTTACCCGTTGAGCTAGAACTTATGACACATCAAGTAGGGTTTTCAGGGAAGAAATATATTTTAATTACATTCTCTTCAATTTTGATTCATTACAGTAATTTAATTACGCAAAGGTGAAGATTACACAGCTAATGTTTCCAAATTAAAATTTGAAATCTAAATTACGAAAGGCAAAATGTGAAACTTTTGATCCAAGTTTTCATTCTTTCTCAATTTTGTTTCAAATCTTATCTTATCTTATTTACCTAAAAATTAGGAATTACTCTATTTTCCGCTCTCTTCTTACAATCATGCATATGTATAGGTTTATCATCGATTTTGATTCAGTCACACATTTTAAATGTAAAGAAGTATTAGATATTTTGAAGTTCAAACTTAAGTCCGACATATTATTATTCTTACATGAGTTGCACTGTATTTACAAGACATTATGAATCTAAACCTAGAGTTCGATCTTGAGGTTTGTATTGTATTTGTCTGATAAATTATTGTTTTATTGAAAAGAACTCAGATTCTTTAAAATGATTTGTCTTTTAGTGAAACTTATTAACCACTTGAGTTCTATCACTTAATGTTACAAACGTCATTTTATCAATCAATTTTCTAAATGCTTTGTTTTTTCGACAAATAATTTCTAAATACTTACTTTTATTATTTTCAAGGTCTCAGGTTCGATTTTTCTCGGTATCAATTTGAGTGGGCTAATTTAACTCCTTTAGAAAAAAGAATCATTAAATTCTTAATTAATTTTTTTTTAATAGAAAATCAATTATTATTTCGAGTGCTTGTTGTCACTATAATACTATTTGATAAATAATAAGAAATTATAATTGTAAGATTTTTGAATAAGTAATTTTTTTAAGGAAAATAAGTTTTTTTTTTTTTTTGAGGGAAGAAAATAAGTAAATTTATAATATTCATATTAAAACCATGATTTTTCAAAATCTTGATGATTTTTAAGCTCTACTAGTACAACTTTTTAAAAGATTTTTGTTGGCAAGAAAAATTTCAATTTATGAAAAAGATTTGCTTTTGTAATTTTTAAATTTTTTTTGAGGGGGCTTTTGTAATATTTTAATGAAAAGTGAAAATATTGGGACTATAAAAAGGTAATTAAATGCATATACGCGGATCTCAGTATCGACCATGTTTTTAGCACCGCCTCTCTTAGGACGCGCTGACAACTCAGCATTCGCACGTGTTTTCAATTTAAAATACTGTACTCGTTTTGCTGCATTTGCACTACACTGTACACACCACTATATTTTTATTTTTATTTTTATTTTTGAAAAAACTCACTCACACAATAACTTCTTAATTTGTTATTTGCAATTTAATTTTTATTTTTCATAATTGTTTTTGTTAATTTTGTAATTTTATTAATGCATTTTAATTATTTGCTTAGGCGCATATAAAATATATATCATTTGCCTATGTGAGGTTAACTCAATTGGTAGAAACAACGTAGTACAATACTATGTACGAAGATCTAGTTTGAATTTTAAGCACTCTACTTTTTACTTTAAAACGGTAAATTTATAACACTAGACTACTTAACGGAAAAAAATATATATCAACTTGGATTTGGTGTTTTAATGCGGCCTCATTTACAGACGTGACACTTAGATGCTTTTGAAGAAAAAAGAATGAGAGGTGAGGAAAAGTTATAAAAGTGTGAAAGTTTAGAGACTAAAATGTATAATTTTAAAATTAGGAAACTATTTTTGTGAAGGTGATAAAATAAAGAGAGTAAAAGTGCATTTAATCGTAATTAAAATTGTGAATACTCTAATACTCTAAAGTTTTATTGAATATATATGATATGAGTTAAGAACGCTCAAACTGCATAGCGAGAAAACTAATATGAAATGAATATGATCATATTCATTTGTTATTTCAAGTAATGAAAATACATGGGGAGCTAATTTATATACAAGTTCTAAATAAGTAGAAAGGATAAGAAAGTTCTAACTATTTGTGTTAGAGATGTCCAACAATTTGAGCTTAACGATGAGGTGAAAGAATGGTTGAGTAGCAAGAGCCTTGCTGAAGAGGTATGTGTACATGATTTGTGGAAGAAAGTGGTAGTAGCCCCATTATACACAACCAAATGCGAATAATCTTTGTTGGGAGGGAAGATAGTTTAAAGGTGTTTAGGTTGGTAGTATTAGAGGAGAAGGATTTCTTAGATAAAGATGGTATGGAGTCGTCATAGGTTAATCGATGATTATTGAGTCTATCAATAATAGAGGTTTGCAGGGAGGTGAGGATTAAGAATAAGAATATGCGAGATTTTATTTCGTACATTCATCTTGATTTTATGGTCACACAATAAAGAAGTTAGAAGTTGTGTCTGATTCTCTTTGTTTTTTCTTTGTGGTGACTCATTTTGTTATTAGACTTTTACCTCGACAATAGGAAATAATGGTTGGATTATTTTTTATATGGTGCAAATCAAAATGGTTCTCTCTGATCTTTTTCTCCAAGGTGGGCATCTTAGGAGTGTTCCTCGAGTGTGGGGGGCTCTTAGGACTATGTTCTTTGTTGTTAATGTTTACTCAAATGAAAAAGTGATGTGGAGTCAACTAATTAGGTCGAATGGTTCCCTTGAGGGAGAATGTGGTGTTTGTTGGGCGACTTTAACTAGGTGCATTATGAGAGTGAGAGGAAAAGCATTTCATGGATCAACAGGAGGGGTGGGATGAGTGAAATTCTTGAGTTTGAGAATTTTGTTTAACACGTGAGTCTTGCTGATTTGCCCACCATATGGAGAAGATTCATATAGTATAAATCAAATGCGAGTGATATGGTCAAACAAGTGGTAACCTTTGGAGTATTTTATTTCTTTTAACTTTGTATAAATAAACTTTTTTTTTATCAAGGCACAAATAAACTTATTTAAAGTAGCTAAATATATTTTATTGGAGTAACTAAACATAAAATACACTTAATAATACAAATAAAAATATTAATTTTGTGATAGTCAAAACTACCTATCTCTACAACATAGCTTCATCCATGCACATGAATCACATATACAACTGTGAGATGTCGGGTTCAAAACCTTATACTCCATACAAATGTGAGATGTCGGGCTCAAAACCTTTTGCTTTTTATCTACAATTAAAACAGTCAAATTGATTGATTATTGTGTTACGGATAAATTTTATTTTTTTTAGCAATACATGTAAGTTGGTGGCTGATCACTCAGTCATTAGTGCTCCACAGATGGAGTTATTAATCCATATTCTGACGCAATTAGGTGCCGAATATTTTTGTTTCTTTTAGAAAACTAAGTCTTCAAAAGAAAGGAACACGATTTGCTATTAGGATTCGATACCTTTGGTTAATTATAAATTTTTCATGAGAATCGATCTAAAAATATCATAATTAACACTCAATTGAGTCCTGCCTTCTGGAAAAAGCAACCCTTTTCTCCACTTTAAGTGGCGTCATTCTCAAATCCAACATAAAAAATATTCAATCTTCCAATTATATGCACATTTATATTGGGAAAATGATAGAAAAAGTTTCTGTGAACAATCATTAAGAGAAACACTTTCAAACTTTATTCTCTTGTTTTGTTTCACTATCAACAACTCAGCGTTATTTTACGGGGCTGCATTTTTTTTTTCCTACTAGCCTGGTAGTTAGAGCTCACACAATTAAATATGGAGAAGTGGGGTGTTCGGGGTTCGAACCTCGGCCCCTACATAAATTTTGCAATGTCCCTACCAACTGAGCTAAGCTTACAGAGACTTATGGGGCTGCATTTGTAAGGTGGATTATTATTTTATAGGTTAAATGCATCATCGGGTCCTTTAAGTTTAACGTTTGTATTAGATTAGTAATTTTAGTTTTAAATTGGTCATTTATCTTAGTAAAATTGTGCATCTATTCTAATCCTTTATGTCATAAAATATATGCATCATTAGCATATTTCTATCAAACTCATTTAAAAAGTGATTGTGTGGATGTTTATTGCTAAGTTGGCGGCTCTAAATTGACCTTTCTCATAACTATGGTTCATAAGTGTATTATTTCGTCTTAATCTAAAACAAAAACCATTTGATTACTTCGTTTATAATGTTGTTGATGAAATATTTACCTCTAAAATTAAGATTGAATTAACAAACAATAAGAAGATAATGTCTATAAGTAATTATGTCTGGTGTCATAAGAGACTACTGATATTATATAAACAAATTAGTCACGCACGCAACAACGAGAAGTCGGGAACCATTAGCAATTTTCATGGTCTTATAACTCGAGCCACAATTTCTTTAATTCTTTAGTGCAATCCAAACTTGAATGTTAAACTCGCTAAAAGTTAATAATCGGCGTCTGGTTAACAACACACATTAAAGTAATGTTAACAACACTTACTTTAACTACTTTTTCTTTCAACATACATTCACTAATTAAGTGAAATTACGTGAGTTTCATCATTTCATGTAAGATCTATTTTTTTAATAATCAATTATTATGATCCTTAAAAAGAATTAAGTTAATATGAATTATTATTAAGATAGGGTGGATTGAGTAGTTCAACTAGTTGGAGTTAATGATTAAAAAAGTTAACGAGTTAAAAAATTAGAGTTTAAATTCCAACTAAAAAAATTAGTATTAATATCAATATAAATAAATAATGGTCCACTATTAATGAGTATTAACGACACAATTTTTAGTACACTCTTTTATTGTTTAATATTCATGTGAGTCTCGTCAAATCATATGAATCCCTTTTAAATTTGATTGGGCGAACATGAATTTAAACCAAGAGACCATGTTAAAAAATGTGTTAAAAAGTGTGTTATCGTCATTATTTGTTAGACTTAATAGCAATTTTCACCCCCTAACTTTCACGAAGTTGCGATTTTGGCCCCCTAAAAAAACTACAAAACCGCCCCCAAGTTTTGCAACTGTAGCACCTCACTTAGGGTGCCACATCAGCGTAGACCGAGTCAAAATTGATCTTTGGGTACAAAACTGCCACAGATGCAAAACTTAGGGGGGCGTTTTATAGTCAAAATTGGTCTTTTGCTATTAAGCCTATTTGTTATTATTAAGTATGTATTGATTAATAATTGATGAATATGCATGTGTTGTATTTTGTTTCTGAACGGATCGTGATGAGTTAACTCATGTGTTGTGCGATAGGAGATCTCTTTCATCGGCCATCTATCTAATTAATAGTTGTAACATTAGAGTTAATATCTATATAAAAATGAAATACTAAACAACCATATGAATATTATTTTTTTGGTTACATCAACCATATGAATATGATGGTACATAGAGGAATCAAAAAATATGATGGTACATAGTTTACTTTATTTTTCTTGTATAGATGAAAAGACAATAGTCATTTAGATCTCACAAATAAATGGAGGAGTTAAGGTTTGAACTCCAATCACAGCATCTGACTTAACAATTTTGATATTTTGTCTGTTTTTTAGGAGAGAATTATCATTGTTAGTTGAACGAGAATTTGTGGTACCAATTACATATTTTTCCCAATTTACAATTTTGGTATTTTCCGACTTAACAAATCTGTTTTTTAAGAGGTAATTATTCTTTTAAATATATGAAGTCTGGGGAATACATACAATATTATTTTTGTTATGTAAAGACTGCTTGCGACGTCAGCTAGACGTGCATGCTTACAAAATGTTTGATAGCAACTCGCAAAAACCCACTCCACCCCACCATACACACTTGTTATTTGGCAAAGGGCAATGATGATAAACCGAAATAATATAAGACATTGTTTGATAAGATGTGTTTGAGCTATAAAACACATACATTCCTTCGATTATACGTGCTTTGGTGTCGAATACCTATCGTATCTGACACATATAATTACATTAAATAATGTCATATTTTAAAATTATTACTATTGATATCGATATGTTAGTATTTGTGTCGTGTTTGATGTCTGAGTCAAAGTGTATGCTATATAGAAATTGAGAGATAGAATGTATCCCTTAGACGCAATGAAACTCTATTTGTCCATTTGACCTAACAGGTAATAGTTATTTTGGCTCAAAGGCTTGGCATTATGTGGAAACGCAGACAATTATGTACGGCCGCCGCCTGCTACATGCATATTGTCCAAGTGTGAAAATGTCAATTTCAAATTGGTAACGTAATAAATATGTAGCAACTAGCAAATCACAATTTGTGTACTATAACCAAGTAGTATTACGCAACTATATTTCATTTTTTCTTTTCTGGCTAAGGACTGGAAATTAGATACAATAATTTCTAATTAGGAAGCAACTTATCTTAACTTAAATGGTAGTGGCTCGTTGGATAAGCTTTAATATCATTTTTAAGTTTTTATATTGAACTTAATCACCATTTACCAACTTATAAGGTGGATATGTCTGTCACTTTAAAACTTATTCCAACATCTAACTTTAACTTGTTTTTTTGGTCTTCCACTCGTACCTCACATCTCTATTTAATTTAAAATAAGTTATGTGTTAGTCTTTGTACTTGCGTGCAGAAAATTAAGCATTCAATTTACATCATAAATATGTACTTATCATAAGTGATATCGAAGGTGTGAAAGTTCCTCTCCACAATGTAATAGTCTTCTTCCTATAAAGATAGGATTGGGTTATATGAACCTGTTATTATTTAAATACGCAGACATTGAATGAAGGCATGACTATTGCCTAATGTTGTATATATTTGGTGAAACACTATCTATGCGTTTTGGTCCACTTGTGTTTAGGATGGACTAATACGAAACGTATATTTTTTGGCATAGATGTCTTAAATGGAATGAATTTTTCTCTGTATTTAATGTATGTTTTGACCAAACTTAATTTTACGTTCTCTTCTCATTTTAAGGAAAAGCTGAACCAAGTAGATTTTTGGAAAATCTTTACAAATAAAAAAAATAGCTTATTTTAGAAGATAACCTTCTTTTTTTTTTTTTACAGAAAGGGGTTTAGAACATTTTTTTTTACATAAAGGGGTTTAGAACAACCTAGTGACACTTGACAGGAGCTTTTGAAAGACTAACACATGACTTATTTTTAGGTAGGTTTGTTTTGCGTTGATAAAAATTAATTTCGAGTCCATTGATTTTGACTAGAAATAAGTATGAATTAAATTGATTTTATATTTAAATGTATTTATGTAGAAGTGAGTTGAACAATAAATTTGTGTTGAAGAATTAATTATAAGAAAAGTCCAAATTCTAGCTTCTAATTAGAATAAATTCTTGAGACAAAATCAATTATATTTCATATCAACTAAACATGTCAAAATCAATTATACATTTTCAGAATCCAGTTTGGTTGTGTTAAGAGTGAAACCAAACATACACCAAGTTTCTTCAAAGACAAGCTACTTGTATTCTGTCTATGTTTTTTTCCTTTCTATTTTTAGTTCCACTAACATGTAAAGTTCCACATGTCTTCTTCCTCCCTCCTTTGGTCCCCCCCCATAGCACCAGAGTCTAGGACAAGTGGTTGTGTGAATATCGTAAATTTCAAGGTGTGCAAGTATTGTTGTAAAGTTCTATTCAAACAAAAAATTGTTTCCCTCCTCTCGTTCTTTTTAAAAGATAATACTTTGTCAACTCTCGAATGTTTCAAAATAGTAAATTGGGAGGTAAGAGAGGCAAAGTAGTATTTGTGAACATAATCGTTTTATTCAAAATATGGTCAAAATTGTCTGTTTAATTAAATAAATACATTCAAATATAAAGATTTCAATTGATTCATTTATTTATAATCAAATAAAAATAATGCTATTGTAAAATCACAGTTTTGTTTTTTAAATTGTTGATAAAATGTTTTTGAACTCATTCATTTATGTATTATACTAAAATCATAAGCTTGACTTGAAGCTATCCTATCAAACAAGTTTAGTTTAAAAGTAATTTTTTAATCCAAAAAAAGTTATCCAACAGCTTAAATTTTTTATTTTCGTTAAACTTTTTGTTTTTAGCTTCAGTTTCATAGTACTTTTGTAAGCAAAAAGAGTTGAGCCAAACGCTTTGACAAAAAACCAAAAGAATGAAAGCATTAATCTTCAACTTTTCTTGTGTAATAAAATCATGTAAAATCCTCAGCATATTCAGAAGAGTTGAGCTTCATATACAAAAGCTCGTTAGTATAATATGAATGTGTAAACATACTTTTACGTTTGTCAATTGAACTACCATGTTGCAATCCATAGACATTTCATGAATGATGTTAGAGCTCAAACATTTCAAAAATTACTCAAATATAATTTGAATAAAACCTTAATTACTCCCATATCAATAGTATATCAGCCTTTCCTAAAGTCTACTTGTTGCTGCTACTAACAACAGCTACTCTTAAATTCAAGGGATGTTCATTCATTTTTCACATTCATGTATCAGTGATTTCAACTAAAATGATGATTTCCTTGTCCCTTTAATTTGCAGGCTAATCCTCTCGTGCGAGGGTTCTGCTGGTTGAAGATTAACCTATATCTCAAAAAGCAGCTTTAATAACCGAACAAAAGAGCATACAGAGAATCATCGAAGAGGCTACTTAAACGCTTAAATTCCAAGCAACAGCGCACATTATCTAAATCTTAAATAACAAACTAACAAAGCTTCATGACACACAAAAATCCATTATCGTAAATAACTTAAAAATCCCATATAAGCATAACAAACCGAGTTTGGCTGCAATGTCTAACTAAAACTCCAAATCTCCTCCAGTAAGGGCACGGGTTTCTGGCAGAAATTTTCAATAGAGGTCACCTTCTTTGTGTGTATGAATAACACAGTCTGAAGTTGGATAGGCAATACAGGTTAGAACATAACCTTCATTTAATTGATTGTCGTCGAGAAATGACCCATCCGACTGATCGACAGAACCAGAAACAACCTTCCCAGCACAGGTAGAGCATGCTCCAGCACGGCAAGAATACGGAAGTTCAACTCCTGCATTCTCTGCTGCATCTAAGATGTAAGTGTCATCAGATGCCTCAAATTCATTTTCTTTTCCATCCGGACCAATCAGCTTAATTTTGTAAGCAGCCACCGCAGTAACCCTAGACGAAGCGGATGACTTCAGGCCAAAAGATCGTGAAACATTCTTCGCGGATCCTAGAGAAGAAGGGAACTTGACTGTTGCGGCAGTAGTGAACTGATTTTGGTTGGCAGCTTTAAGCGTGCAATAGCGGTAAACCTTCACAGTTGACAAGGCTGACATGATTGCCCTGAAATTGAAATTACAAATGCCATCTTATACAAAACACAGCAGGGATTAAAATATATCACATTCAATGAATAAAAAAATAAAAAAAATCAACAGTAGAGAGCAAGCTGGATTCAGATTATGTTCTATAAATTTGACATTGCTAGACACAATAACTGGATTGCTACAGCAGGTAGGATAAAGTACCTAGTTTCTACAATCTTGTTTATATTAAAGATAAAAGGTGTAACTTTGAAGATCCTATTTGGATAAACAACTTAATTAAGCGTTTATATCAGAAGAGCTTATCATGCAAGTGCTTACTTATAAGGTATTTCTATAACAAAGGATAAGTCAAATTGTTTTTATAAGTTATCTTGTAAGGCTTATGGAAATAAGCTGAAAACAGCTTATGGACATTCATAAGTCGTTAGAGTATATTAGTGTGTAATTGAGCTATTGATCCAAATGAACCCTTAATTCTTAGAGAAAATTGTGAATTGTCTTGAGAGACAGTACTACCAGTGTTTGTTTATTTGTTACCCTAATAAAAATTATAGGAAAATATAATAACAACCATATCATAAGGTAATGGAAAAACTTACTGTTACTGAAAGGATGAAGAACGCGTTTAGTATTGTCGGAGAGAGAGCGCTGTGAAGGAAGTCACGAGAAAAAGAAAAAAGAGAGAGAAGGAAAGTGATAGTTTATCTCCTCCTCTTTGGGCTTGGGCTTCACTTTCAATTGACCGCTAATCATTCATTCCCACACCCCCCCATTTCATTCATTCCCTTTCATTTGTGACAAGTTAATCAAAGGCTTCTACTGCAATCTTAGTCATTCTACTGGCTTTTATAACGTCGGCTATCTTTAAAAGGTTTACATTTATGTCATACATTAAACCTCTCTTAGAAGAGGTTCTTATTCTCTTATTCATGTCTGATTGGAATGCTAGTGTTTCTCATTGCTCCCGAGAAGCTAGTTATTGTACGGATTTGGTGTCTCATCAGGGTCAGATTGCCAAAAAAAAAAAATAGTTTCTTTTTGGTTGTTAATCCTTTATTAAATGTTCATTTACATATTGGTTATAATGGTCTTTCTTCAATTCATCTGGTGTATTAATAAAGTGCTGAAATTGTTAAGGGTTCGAACCCTGATAACCTCCACTTTGTGTGTGTGAGTTTATGATGGCTTTGCCATTTCTTCTAGCTACCAAAATAAAATAAAAATAAAAAAGTGCCTTTTTCATCAACAAAAATCATAATTTATTTAAAAAAATGTGTCAAAGGGTATTTTAGTAATTTTATATCAAATCATCACCCCCTCTCATCTCTTCTTTCAATATTTTTGCCACATGACACAATTGTAGTCCATGTATAAGGGCTCGATATTTTTTGGACGCATACTATTTAGGTTTCTACAAAGAAAGGTGCTTGTTATAACATAATCATGCCAACACAATATTATACAAACAAGAAACAAAATTAACAGGGTTATTCAAACCATAACTATGGGTTGATTGAAATTTCTGGTTTATTGGATGCAGTGTATTCATTTCCTACTCATTATTATGAATCCCTATTTCGTTGGACGAGAAACAAAGATCAAAACGTGGTTTGAATGGATTGTGGTTTTGGAAAGGTGTTGCAACATCAATCCACATGTCAAGAACAAAATTCTGAAAATGAGAATCAAGACTCATCATTTAATTTTATCTTCTAAGAATATATGTGAAATGCGAGAGGTATGATATTCACGGGGATGGTACTACCACGCCAAATAAGTGGCTCAAAGCTGGTTTTGGAGTTCCAACGGGTTGGAGACCCCCTAACCTAATGGGACTTCAGACAGTGAAACCAATCACAAAATTTAGGTCAATCCATGTTGAGTTGAGTTTGAATAAAAAAAAAAATTAATTAGGACATGTTTTACAGGATTTGAGGTGACCTCAGAATTCATTTGAACAATAGAGGAGACATCAGATGAAAAGTGTAGCAATAAAATTATTCTACAAAGACTATGGGAGCAACTTTGCATAAAAAATATGCATGAAAGAAGAGGGCAAAAAGCTGAATAAGAGATAAAACACGCAGAATAAAATTAGCACTTCTGACATAATCTTCAATAACGCAAAATACTGACAACAAAATCTCATCAAACAAAACTGTAGAATGGGGAAACCTGCTGTCTCAGCTATTACAGTAACCAAAATATTAAGCTCAATTTCAAAAACACTGAATGTAAAAACCATTTAAAAGACACGGTAAGATTTTCCCATCGAACTTTTCAGATACAAGCACCTAACCTGAAACAAACAATAGCTTACATTAGATTGCAGTTTTAACCAAATTAAATATTCTAAAACAGACAACAGGAGCAAAAGCAATTCAAAACAGCACAACTGAAGAACATAAATTGTGAAAATTGATAACAAGGTACTGCTACATCTTCACAAAAGGTTATTTGAGACCAAACTCTTCGATAAAAATGCAAACTAAACAGTATTTGCTACGGATTTTGCCTATTAACTGTAATCTAATGTCAAAATCCAATGATGCATCACGTCAAACCATAAAATAGAGTAACAAAGCAATGATTTTATTAACACAATATAATGGATGTTATAGCCCTATTATTGCTCATCATCCAAATCCAATGATGCATCACGTAATCCATGGTATGAGTGGAATACTTACATTTTGCCAATTCTTTTTCAACAAGGACACGAGGAAGTTAACACTCAGTTGTACATTTTGGAAGATTTGTTTTTCATCCATACTGACATTGCCAACAGCTACTCCCATGCACAGCACTTTCTTAAGCTGGAACTTGACCATAGCCTTAGTCTCATTAACCTTAGCCTCAAGAGATTCTTGGTGGGAAACAAGTGTAGGGAACTTTCCTGTAAAGGGGACAAACAAAATATCCAAATCAGTCTAGGCAATAACTGAAATTCAAAAGGAACATGTAATGGCGGTTCTTTGAAACAAGATGCTAACTAAATGAAAAAAAGCAGGGCTGGTGGTTCTTATAAGTAATGTAACAATATGTTTCGACACAAGGTACAATTGTTACTCAAGTTCCTAGGCAAGCTGACTGATATTCAACCAGCAAGAAATTGGTGTGGTGTGGGTGAACGCAATGTGAACTTGAATACAACCAGGCCCTAAAAACATTCTATACATATAGAACTCAAACATGAAAGATAAACAAAACATGTGGGCATGTATAAAGAAAAAGACAGCAATGCAAAACAGATATAATAATAAAAACAGTAGAAAATCACAATATTCTTGAAATGTAAGAGTTCAAAAACCCAAAAAAATAAAACACATGCCTGCCTTGTTGAGACCAGGACCCAAAAGACGGGGAATCTGCTTAATAACAGCTTCAGAAGCTAAAAAGGCATGGTACTTCTTTGCCAATTTCTTCACTAGTTTCTTGTTTTTGTTTAGCTTCTTCAAAGCTTCAACATCCATTGATTCCAATCCTATTTTCTCAGCCTACAGTACGAACATTAGAGTGTAAGACATTAACATAAGAAACTTAGCAGGAAACAAATATTAAAAATTATCCTCAGCGCATAATGCAAAATCACTACCATCGAAACTAAATTAAAGACATCAATTTGTTGATTTGTGGTTACTAAATCAATTTTGCCACCCGTGGAATGCAGAAAATAGCAGATTGTTAAAATTCCAATAAGCAATAGTGCTTTAGTGCCACTAAACAGCGTCTTGATGACCAATAGAGATTTTTCTAAATGTTAAAAAGTTATTCTATGTAAATGATGTAAGATCACAACCATCAACACTAAATAAAAAACATTACGTTCATGAATTGTAGTTACTATATGACATAAGGTAGAAACATTATGTCATCGTTTCATCCTACTTCAGAAAATAAGTCAATACTAGCACACAACAAAAATCAAATCAAATAGCACAAAATAAATTGTAAGACACCAAAATGAGGGTAATAACGCACGCATTTGAAACTCAAATTCACTTCAATTAAGCATTAACCATTTCAACTACATATGGATTCAACAAAAGAGTCTGGCTGCAACATCAAATCATTACCTCCTCAACATGCTGAGCATCTCCAAGCATGCAAATCTTCATCTTGGGTCGAGGAATGTGAGGCAATTTGACGGAACCACTGAAACGCTTATCCTTTTGTGGGTCGTAGTTCTTAAGACCAATCTGGAGTTCAATAGTCTCAACAAATTTTCGGTTTTTTTCCTTGGAATCAGCCATGATTCCTGTAATAGCTTCTCTCACAGCTTCACTCTGAAGCTTACTGCAAAATCACATCAAAAACATTAAATTATAGTACCACATTTTTTTACTTTCAATTAATAATTTTCATCAACCCTATAAATCATAAATACATTGAACAAAGCTCAATCAACAATGACAACAAATCAACAACCAAGCTTTTTCCCAATAAATGAGTTTGGCTGCATGGATCAAATTACGCCATAATGTTCTATTATAAAACATATTTCGGTCCAACTCAATAGTTTTCAAATCTTTCCTAATAGTTTCTCAATCAATTAAGAAAAACAACAGTTATTGAATTATTTTCACTAACACGATCAAAATCTAATAGAACTAAAGTTAAATTATCAATTAAAAACAACAAATTGTATATAACTTTATGAAGAAGAAAAAAAAAGCTAAAAAAATGTGAACATGGACAAATAGAAGAGAAAAAAATACCTCATCTTGAATCAGAGTCTTGCAGGAAGTGGATCTTATACCTGTGAAAGAAGGAAGAAGAAAATTTGGGGTTTGTGAGTAGAGAAAGTAACGAAGACGAAGGCTAATTAGGGTTTGTGGCAGAGAATGAGAGAAGAGTGAGAATACCTTAGAGTGAGGAAGAGGATGAAGCCGCACGAAAGAAATGAGAGCAATGCGCATAAGTTAACCCGTTTTGAGAGTTTAGGGTTTTAGTATTTTGTGGGTTGGGCTTCTTACATTAGGGCATGTGTTGATGGACCCATTTCAATCACAACCTTCTTAAGCCCAGTCACCAAAATTTTCAGATTATTATTTTTCACGGCCGAGCACCCTATTTTTTCTCTGAAAATACTCTTAATTCAGATTGTATAATCCAAACATTCTTCGAATTATAAAATCCAAATAACGCAGAAGCTGAAGGCCAGTATTCATTAGTCAAAATTTCTGTGTTCCATTCTATGCATAGTGAAAATAATAGGAAAACAAAAATATGAAGAATTTACTTGATATATACTATGAGTGTTGATTTTATTTTTTTACATAATACATATATTGCTATATGTTCTTAAGTCTTGGCTCAACTGGTAAAATAGTTGTCGTTACTCTTTCACTTGTATGTGAGTTTTCAATAACGATTGTCACTTCGTCTATCCAAACAAAACACATTGTTATGCTACTTTATTATATGTTAGTTTCTAAATCATTTCCAAGATAATATATATCATTGATGAGATATTTTTGTAGCGTTCAACATGGTTCATTTAGTTATAGTGAAGTTTTTCCTATTTCAATGATATATAATTGTCTTTAATTAATAATTTATACTCCCTCCATTTTAAAATACATAAAAATTTAATATTTTGAAAATATTCGTAGAGACAAATCAAACAACATCTTACATGCTAACATTTATCTTAATATATTGAGTAAGAATCCCTTAACACTAAATCCTAACCATTCTTTGATCTTAGATGGTTCACATTTATTCACGTGATTGTTAAGGTGAGGACTCTTCTTCCTCCCTAGGTCTGCCGGTATCCTTACAGTTCAGGTTCTTGATGATAGCAAAAAACGGATTCAATATAAACATAATCATAGCAATAAAAATATAAACTGAATACGTTCTTTTCTATAGCAATAAAACGTGAATCTGCTACATAGTTGCATCGTCTTTCTTGCCTACTCAAATCCAATTCCTTAATTTAATCCCAATCTGATAGATCCCATGTTCCTTGATTAGATTTAACTATTTAATTGAATCGAATAGTGGAATCCCATGTCAATAATAATACAATTATAACTTTTTTGCAATCAAATATTGAATTGATTGTGGCTATTGCACCACACCGCCAGTAAAGAAGAATTTGAATTGTTGTTGGCCATGGATACACAAAGTTTGGTGTGCCTCCAAAGAGATGTTGTAGAAAATTTAGGGAATAGTTAGGTAGAGATTAAAAAACGGCAACAACTAGTATAGTATGTGAGTCACCTCACATTAGCAATTTAGGGAATAATTAGACACTATTAGATTTAATTAAATGGACAGATCGGATTTGGTGTCAACGGATCATGTCTCTTATATATTAGTTAGAAAATATGATCAAGATAAGTTATGTGAATAATGTGCATTGTAAAATTGCGACATGTATTTTGAAACGGATGGAATATAATACTGTAAAAGGATGAAATAGTTGATATGAAGGGTAAAAACCAATGAAAAAAGTCATCCGATTTTTTTTAAGAGGTCCAAAACTATGTTTTTTATTAGCAAATGCGTATAAATTACAATCAATATTTTTTATGAATATTTGATTTTGATTAAAATTATGAGTCAACTTATTTTTCACTTTTAAATTGTAACAAATCATACTTATATTTTTCAATGATATTAACAATATAACAAATATAATATAAATCTTAGTTTTTTTAATGACACCAACAATATGCATTATTTATAGGTAAGTTTGTTTAAGAGTATAATTGAAAGTGAAAAAGTCACTCCAAAATCATGTATCCACTTTGTGTATAGGTATAGAAGATAACCGCTTCCCAATGTATAAATTTCACGTGGTTTTTCTTGGGTTACTCTTTAGGTGGTTGTTTTAAAACCATAGTCGATCTTCTATCTTATATTTTTTTTTAGGAAAAATCTTTTATCTTATCGTCACCCTTTGATAGTAAATGAGTTAATAGTTATTTTGGTCTTTGAATGTATAAATAGCAGTTATAATAGTTGTTCAATGTATCGAAATCTCAAAATAATCTTTGATTGTGTACTATGTTAGTCAAAATAGTCTATTGCGTTAAAACGCTTCGTTAATATTGCCGTGTTAGCCTCTCAATATACTTATTTATCGTCGTGTTAATTCTAATAAATACTTACTTACTGTTGTATCAATCTCTATATGAAAAGAGTTAATGTGAGCGTTTAAAGACTAGTTTAACTTTTTGTAAAAAAAAAAAACAGAGACTAGTTTAACTTGAGGAAAATCAGGAAATACTTTGATTGACGAAGTGCACAATCAAATACTATTTTAAAATTTCAATATATTAAATGACTCGTAATTACTCTTTACACATTGAGAAATCAAAATCAAAATTTCCTATAGTAATTGTTCTCCCGCAAAGCTTAATTTTCCTCTATGTTTTTAATCTTTTGTATTCCACTTTTCCTCAAAAAAATCTTTTGTATTCCATTTTAATTTAATTCATCCTCACGGTCTAACCAAAATGGGCTGCTTATGCAAAAATATGTAGACTTTTCTTCGGTAATGAGATACTAATTGAGAACTTATCTAAATTATGTTTTAGAACTAAAGATGACGATGATGCAAAAACAACTAATTTTTTTTTTTTTACTAAAAACAATTTGAAGGTTCTCAATTAGAACTAAAGAGATAAGACCAAATTAGATAGGTTTTCAATTAGAACTAAAGATAGGTTCTCAAAACCTATCTAATTTTTATACTAATTTTTTTTACTAAAAACAAGTTGATACCCATCATCATTCACCCCCTTCCATCCTTTCTCTATTGACTGTAATATTTATTTATTTTTTTACTAAAAATAATTTGATGGAAAATTAAGAATAGACGAAAATAACAATAAGTACCTATTTTGCAATTCCTTAAATCACTTTTGTTTTTTAATTTATTGTGAATATTCTAAATAACAATAAGTACCTATTTTGTAAAAGTTGATTAAATTTTTTATTTAACAGCTAGACACTATTTTAATAAACATGTAAATTTCTATGTTAAAATAGATTTTAAGAGCCACAAAAGGTAGTTGGTGTTATTTTATTTTATTCTTAATTCTCCTTAAAAAAATTAAAAAACAAATGCTTTTAGTGTTTTCCTAAAAAAACAGCTTCTATTTGAATGTCAAATATTATTACGTTAGTTATTATGTTACTATTTTCTCCATTAAGAACAAAATTGAGCCAAACATATGATCATAAGATCACCGGACAGCTCCCAAATAAAGATTGATTTTTGTATATAAGTATCTAAAAACATTTAATTTAATTATACTAAAACTAGGAAACATTGCGGTGTTTTATAAGCAATGTTAGTTTTCCGTTTCGACCGCTCTCTGGGTGTCCCTAATTACTTCTCACGCTACTTGGACTATAGAAAATATTGTACTTATGGATTACTTAATTCATACTAATACTATATTTAAATTAAATTATATAATTAGCACGAATGACTTCAAACGTAATTGGCCAAATCAATTGAAAGGAGATCAGATCCAAGCAAGGTAAGTTAAAATACAAAGCTTGAAAGCTACATACAATTTATCATAATACAAAAATGGCGTGCGCACACACACACCATGCATATGTAATTTACACTAAAAGGTTCCATGTTGTACCTAATTTTTGGGTTTTAGGTTTGAAGAAAAGCAGATCTGAGAAAGATTAATCCATAAACTCTGGTAAACAAATATATGCTAGTTCTTATTTTCCCTTTGTTATACCGAATAACAAAATGAGAAAAATAGTAGCTAGGTTGAACTCATGATAAACCCATTAATTATTTCTTGCATATATAGGGGTCATGAGAAACCTAAGAGAAAAAAAATCAAAATAAGAAACTAGGTGTGGATCCTTAATCTTTGTGACCTTGATTTACGTACATCAGCAATAAGGGCATCACGAGCAGTAACAATCAATGCATGAGGAGCAAATATCAATGCATCAAACGTAGTATAGTCAACCCATTCTTTCAGCTTTTGTTCCTTCTCCCAGTTTTCAGGTACCTTAACCTTTCCCTTCATCTCTTCTCTATGCCTCTTCAACCTCTCACGCCCCGTAATTTCCTCTACCCTAGCAGTACCATTCTCTTTACTCTCTTCCTCTTTGGCCTTTTCATCATCATCATCATCATCATCAATCTCATCATAGCTTTTTTTATTTGGAGAGTTGCACTCAAGCTTGTAACCACTTTGTTGAAGGGATGATAATGAAGTTGGAATATGGCAAGTAGGGTATCTTCTCTTCCATGTTGAGATGTTATGAGTCAATCTATTTTCTTGATCCATTGGGAAAAAAGGGAGCTTGTTGTTGCTTAATGTGGTTATGGAGATGCTAATTAATAATAAGCTAGCTTGTTTGTGCAAGAAGAAGTTGAACTTTAATTTATGAGAGTGAATATTGAGTGGGGGTTTTAGAGTACACGTCATGAAAATAATGTTGTATGGCATGTAATGTTTCTACGTTTATCGAATGGTCTTCAAGAATTAGATTGTGTTGTTGTGTGGTTTAGTTGTTATGTACGTAAGCAAAAAAAACAAGGAGAAATGAGATTTTATGTGTAGGTGGAGAATGGTTTGTAACCTTAGGGTTTTGTGAGGTGGACGTGCATTGTGGAAATGTATGAAGTTGTTGGCGTTTGATTAGTTCTAGTTGTCTTTGGTTTTCATTGGCATTGATTTGATGAGAAAAGACGTGGACATAGTAAGGGCACCCCCAACTAACAAGATATTTTTCTTTTGTCCCCGGGTCAGTCCAACAAACTACACTACTAAACAAATTAAATTAGGACAAAAAATTAGTTAAAAAACACTACAAGAAAATCTCTTATTACCCATGGACAAAATCCGTCTGTAGGAGCAAAAAGCCCCACGGCTTACCGAGGGTCTTGAGGCCGTGGGAAAATGCCTCGTCGGTAATGTTACCCACAGCCATGTAAACCCTCTGTATTTATCGTCGGCTACACCATGGATAATTTATGGATAATCGTGGTTTCAACAACAATTTTATCCCTACTTTTCCATCACCAAACTAATCTATTTCACCCTCCTTAAAAAAAACTTATCTATTTCACCATGTTTATCGAGGAAGTCAAACTAGTTGTGTGATTAAAAACTTTATTGTTCGTATTAAACTTATCTTATAAATGGCTGTGTAATCTTATAAACAATTCTCAATGAAAAAAAAACATATTTCTTCACTTTATTGTTCGTATTAAATCTATATTTGTACTATATACATATATATATATAGAGAGAGAACACCCTCTTTTAGCTTTTTTGGGCTGACTTTTTCTTTCCAAAAATGCCCTCAATTTTGAATACAAATACCACATATAACAAATAGATAAATATAAATTTAAATATTAAAAAAAATGTAACAAACACGATATGAATATATATATATATATATATATATATATATATATATATATATATATGTTTGTTTCTTCCCCGTAAGCTTAACTCAATTGATAGGGATATTGCATATTATATGCAGGAGCCGGGGATCGAACCCAGAACACCTAACTTCTCCACAATTTAATTGTGTGAGCTCTAGCCACTAGGCTATTTGACAAAAAAAAAAGAGTGTAACAAACTATATGCGCATATTTATACTTACTTTTTTATTATCTCAATTATACCCTTAAATAATTTTTTCTACAATAAAGATCGTTGTTGATGTCGTTGAAAAACAAGAATTTAGATTTTATTTTTTTGTTATATAGTTGGTGTCATTGAAATAAATTATCATGATCAGTTTGGTTTATTATAACTTGAAAGCAAACATTTATATTTGTAGTTTTAATCCAAATAAAAATTTCATAAAAAAAAAAATGAACCTACTTGGGTTGATCTGGTGGTAATAGCTTGGGACCTGTGAGTGTGCTTCTTCTCGATGTCTCAGGTTTGATTCTCTCTGGTGTCAATTTGAGTGGGATAATTTAGCTTCTTAAAAAGTAAAAATTCATAAAATAAAATAAAAACATGGTTAATAATTTGCAAACATTAACGCAATAAAAAGAGCGAAAAGACGGGCACGTGAATGCCCGTCTTTTCGCTAGTTTAAAGAAAACAACCATTTTCAGCTCTTTTTGGTTGACTTTTTTTTTCTTCCAAAGATACACTCAATTTTCAATATAAATAACATATGTAACAAATAGATAAGAATAAATTTAAATATTAAAAGAATGTAACAAACACGATTAGAATATATATATATGTTTGGTTTTTTTTTCCCTTTATCATTTAAAAAGTGTAGTAAATTAGATAAATATATTTATACTTACTTTTTTTATTATCCCAATTATACCCTTAAATTTTTTATATAAGAAAGATTGTTGTTGGTGTCATTAAAAAAAGAATTTAGATTATATTTTTTTTGTTATATTGTTTGTGTCATTGAAATAGATAATAATGGTTACTTAAGTTTGTTATAACTTCAAAGCAACAAACATTTATATTTTTAATTTTAAATTAAAATTAAACTTTCATAAGAGAAACCCGTTCATAATTTTCAAACATTAACACAATAAAAAAAACAGAAAGACGGATATGTGAGTGTCCGTTTTTTCGCTTGTCGTTTATAAAGAACACAACTAGTCTCACACAACCGTTTATATTATACTATAAGATTATTGTTCGTATTATATAATATTAAAAAAGACATATTTCTACACTTTTTACTGATAAAAGATTACACAATATAAATGGTTATATCTCTAAATTAATAAAAGAAAACGATGATTCATATCAAAACCATGTATTCCTTTTTCTTTTTCTTGACAAATGTATTCCTTTTTTTTGTTTTGTTTTGAGAGGAACGTATTCCATTTATATAGAGTATAGATATGTAAGTATATATAATTAATTGATTTTTTTTCGAAGGAATATAATTAATTGATTTAACGACAAAAAAAACTATATGAACATATTTATACTTACTTTTTCATCATTACAATTATACACTTAAATAACTTTTTCTACAATAAAGATCGTTGTAGATGTCGTTGAAAAAAAAAGAATTTAAATTATATTTTTTTGTTATATAGTTGTTGTCATTGAAATAAATAATCATGATTAGTTTGGTTTATTATAATTTGAAAGCAACAAACATTTATATTTGTAGTTTTAATCCAAATAAAAATTTCATAAAAAAAATAAAATAAATACGAACCCACTTGGGTTGATCTGGTGGTATTAGCTTGGTCTTGTGAGTGTGCTTCTCCTCGAGGTCTCAGGTTCGATTCTCTCCGGTGTCAATTTGAGTGAGCTAATTAGCTTCTTAAAAAATAAAAATTCATAAAAAACATGGTTAATAATTTGCAAACATTAACGCAATAAAAAGAGCGAAAATACGGGCACATGAATGCCCGTCTTTTCGCTAGTATAAAGAAAACAACCATTTTCAGCTCTTTTGGGTTGACTTTTTTTTCTTCCAAAAATACCCTCAATTTTCAATATAAATAACACATGTAACAAATAGATAAGAATAAATTTAAATATTAAAAGAATGTAACAAACACGATTGGAATATATATATATATATATATATATATGTTTGGTTTTTTTTCCCTTTATCATTTAAAAAGTGTAGTAAATTAGATAAGTATATTTATACTTACTTTTTTATTATTTCAATTATACCCTTAAACAACTTTTAATATAAGAAAGATTGTTGTTGGTGTCATTAAAAAAAGAATTTAGATTATATTTTTTTTTGTTATATTGTTGGTGTGATTGAAATAGAATGGTTACTTAAGTTTGTTATAACTTGAAAGCAACAAACATTTATATTTTTAATTTTAAATCAAAATCAAACTTTCATAAAAAAAAACCGTTCATAATTTTCAAACGTTAGCGCAATTAAAAGAGCGGAAAGACGGACACTCTTTTCGCTAGACGTTCCCGTTCCATCCAGATCATCATTCTGGTCAACATATCCAGACTTCCGGCTCGGTGCAGCCTGCTATAATGCGCCTGATGCTCAAAGATGCCATGCTCCGGCTCCGTAACAATGGCTTCAACGTTTATAAAGAACACAACTAGTCTCACACAACCGTTTATATTATACTATAAGATTATTGTTCATATTATATAATATCAAAAAAACATATTTCTACACTTTTTACTGATAAAAGATTACACAATATAAACGGTTATATCTCTAAATTAATAAAAGAAAATGATGATTCATTTCAAAACCATGTATTCCTTTTTTTTTCTTGACAAACGTATTCCTTTTATTTCTTTTGAGAGGAACGTATTCCATTTATACATAGTATAGATATGTAAGTATATATAATTAACGAACATCAAATAAAAAACCTAGCTCTCAATCCGAACCCTCAATTTCCACCCCAATCCGAACCCTCAATTTGCTAGATGTAGCCGGTTAAGGTGGTGGTGTGACGAGTGACATCAGTCCTCTGCATCACCTCTAAACGCCAGACCTATCGGCGTCGGCGTTAAGGTTGTTGTTCTCCGATGGTCTTGTGTGTTTTGGTTGTTTTTGTTTCTCTTCAAAACGGTGACGACTTTTTTCGTATTGAATTGTTGCGTGTTTTATTTTCTGTTGGTGTGTAGTGGTGGAGAAGGGCACGGTCTTGGCGATGATAGAAGGTGAAGGTGGTGATGACGTGGTGGTTTTTTAGTGGTGTCGACGATGTTGTTTTGCTGGATCGGTGGAGAGAAGAGTCCGACTTGTGGTGGTGTGATGGTGAATCTGTGGTGTGGTGGTGGTGATGAAGTGGTGATAGAGAGCTCGAAAACGTTGTAGCTGTTTTCGTTGTTGTTGTCGTGGTGGTTGTGTGGTGGCGGCTGATGGGAGGGTCAGTGGGGTTTATTGGTTTTCGTGATGGCTGATGCTGATTTTTGGTGAGGATTAATGGTGGTTAATGGTAGTTTTGGTGGTGGTGCTTGTGGTGACTGATTTAGTATCAAAAGTAAGTATATTTGTATATTGTCTCCACAGGGACTAGCGCGATATTCATGTCGTTCAACAATCAATATCGTTCTAAACTTATGGTTCAAATTGTTGATTGATTAAAAACTAATCTAAATTGGAATATAGCAATAAAATTGAGACGAGGTCGGGCAATTCACGCCTAGGGTTAGAGTCGTTGACCAAGCATTAAATAATGCACTCTTATGATTACCTAAATGGATTCTAGCTTTACTCGATATTATCACACATCGCTCAACAACATCATTCGTGTCCAAATGATGTCGTGATTTCTAATGGATCATTTAAATGTCGATTTTCCAAACTATTAAACAATCCAATAGTCTATTGCATCGTTGTATTGTCGATTTCCCAAACTATTAAACGATACAAAAGCTTTGAGTTCCAATATTCAAAGTGATTATCAAAACCTAAATTCCATGTCTAGAATTAAAGTTTTGCTAGATTATTATTCTAACCCTAGATTCAAAAGCATCTTTCAACATCATTTCAAATCAAA
>Ga0315914_1000237_pt1 | contig 59739 bp, 35 predicted proteins | sample MpolenodulesMG_FD_203920 | JGI IMG/M metagenome (GOLD analysis project Ga0315914, IMG submission 203920) | Medicago polymorpha root nodule microbial communities from Los Angeles, California, United States - elongated nodules | ecosystem: Host-associated > Plants > Roots > Nodule | place: USA...
TTTTTTAATTTATTTTAGAATTATCATCTCATCTTTTATTTTCTTTTATTATTCATTTATTAGCTTTATTTTTGTGTGGTTTAGTGTTATTATCTCTATTTTCTTCATTTCTTTTTCTATTTTCTTTTTTTATTATTTATTTACTTACTGTTTTTTATTTATTATTATTTCATCTTTTTTTCTTTCTTTGTTTTATTAGCTTTATTTTAGTTTATTTAGCGTTAATATCATAATCATGCATTTTACATTTATTTGCCACTTCATTTCTTTACATATTATGTCTTAGAATGTATTTAGAGACAAATGTAAATATAAATCAGAATATTGCATTGCATGCATATTTATTTATTTTAGTTTATGCATTTCATATTTATTTGCTAATTATTGTGATTTAGAATGTATTTAAGGACAAATGTAAATATAAATGAGAACTTGCATTGCATGCATATTTATTTATTTATTTATTATGTTAAAAAACGAAAACGCAAAAAATAGTAGTATAGTTTATTCCAAAGAAAATGGGTCTTTCATTTGGATCCAACGTACTAGTGAAATCTTTTGCGCTTTAGTTTAGTTTATCACGCTTAACTTCTTATACTTTAGTTAAAATAATCAAAAATTTCAAAAACATTCAAATAGTCAAAAATCACAAAAATATCGTTCTTAACAAACCTTGGAATTCAAACCAAGTGACTTATATTTTTTTCCAAATCAAACTTCAATCAATTTTAATCATATTTAGACTTTTTTTCAAACTTTAAAATCAATAAAATCGCTTTTTATACTTCTATGTCATTTCGACCTCTTATCCTCTCAAAAACTTTTTATAAACTTTAAAATCAACCAAGACAAATCACTCGGCTTTTTACCCCGAACTACATGATTTTGATCCCATTCGGGTATGTAGGCAAAAGACTTGGTCTTTTCAAATCAACAAAATAACAAAAACGTTTTTCTTTCTTTTTACTCATCACTTTAGTCCTTTTCACACTTAGGCCTTTTTACAAGCAAGTAACACTTTAGCACAAGATAAATAAAAACAAGAGATTTCTATAGGATACTATAGACGTTTATGGTGCTAATACCTTCACTTAACGTAACTAATCCCGGACCTTTGATCTCTTCAAAAATAGGGTTATTTCGAATTTTTCCCCTTTTCCTTGGAAAAAATAAAAGATCGGTGGTGGACTTAAAAAATAAAAGACCAATGGGACCCATTCTTTTTGTCCTATATGCAACTTGCTATTACACCCCCTTTTCAGATCTGCACGCCCCTTTTTTATTTTCATTTTCTTGCATTTTTCTTTATTATTTCTCTAGCTTTTATTTATTTTTTTGTCATTTTTTTTCTTTTAAGCATATCTATAAATATGCAACATTATCTCATGCATTCTTTTATTTTTTTTATTTTTTTTCTTTATTTATTTTTGTTAGTTTATTTTAGTGTTTATTTCATGCATTTTTTTTCTTTTTTACTTGCTTGCTTTAATTTAGTTTTTTTTAGCATTTTTTAATTTTTTGCATTTTATTTATTTACTTCATTTACTCGTTGTTTTTATTTTTTTACAATTATCATCTCATCTTTTGTTTTCTTTTACCATTCATTTATTTGCTTTTTTAGTGTAGTTTAGTGTTATTTTCTCTATTTTTTCTTTTTTATATTTTCTTTTTTTATCATTTATTTACTTGCTGTTTTTTTATTTAGTATTATCATCTCATTTTTTTTATCTTTTTTTCTTTTATTATATATTTATTTGCTTTATTTTAGTTTATTTAGTGTTAATATCATATCATGCATTTTATATTTATTTGCCATTTTATTTTCTTACTAATTATGCTTTAGAATGTATTTATGGACAAATGTAAATATAAATGAGAATATTTCATTGCATGCATGCTTATTTATTCTAGTATATGCATTTCATATTTATTTGCTAATTATTGTGATTTAGAATGTACTTGGGAACAATGTAAATACATAAATGAGAATCTTGCACCGACACACATATTTATTTATTCCGCTTTATGTCAAGACCTAAATCAAAATCAAAATCAAATCAAGGACCAAAAATTAAAATCAAACAACTAGTAACTTTAGATTAATTCCAAGGAAATGAGACTTTTAATTTAGATCCAACATCCTTTATAAAACCCTTCGCGCTTTATTTTATTCCGCTACGCCTCGACTTTTAGACGTTAATTAGCTCACTTTAGTTTAGAATAATCAAAATTTCAAAAAACATTCAAATATGCAAAACTCAAAAAACACCTTTTATTAACAAACCTTGGATTTTAACCCAAGTGACTCCCTTTGTTTTTTTTCCAAATCAAATTTTAAATCAATGTTAACCATACTTAGACTTGGTTCTTTCTTCATATTAAAATCAAATCGCATTTTATTCTTCTATGTCATTTCGGCCTCTTATCCTAGTGACGTATTTATCAAAAATAACGTGAAAACAATGAAAAAACATGCCAAATAGAAGACAAACTTGATAAATGACAACTTGTCATTTTTTAAATGAATGAAAATAGGTTTTTTTTTTTTAAAAAATTACACACATTCTAACACACACTTTTCAAAATACTCTTCGATTTGTTAAAACTCACATAGGTCCCCCTAAATTTATATGGTCCCCACATGATTTGGTGGAACCCGTGTGAATTTTAACCAATCAAAGAGAGTGTGTTGAAAAGTGTATGTTAAAATGTGTATTGTTAGCATTCTTCGTTATTAAATTAGGGTCATGCTAACTTATTAATTTCATTCCATTAATGGTAAGAATTTGTTGAAAAAAAATTAATATTAAACATTTTGAGCAATAAATTAACACAATTTTCAATACATAATTTTTTATCTGTAGAATTCTCAACATGTGCCCTAACCGCACAAGTAATCATTTTCCATTAAATTATTATAAACATTACTTAATTTTTTTTTAACATAAACAGTACTACTTTACTTATGAAAATGATATTTTATGGGAAATAAGCCGACAAAAACTTTGGTTTGGAGAAATTCTGCCTGTGATTGTGGTGAGATATTTGAAAAAGAAAAATAATTAATTATTTGAAGATTAACCTCTGATTGCGGTGAGGTCTTTGTTTATGTTATCTAACATACCATTTGCTAGTGGATGTTTCTTTCCACGAAATTTCACTCAAGCAATAAAAAATATCGACGCAAACTCTGTACATTTCCTTGCTAACCTTCTTGCGTGGATGTTACTATTATCACGTCGTTTCTAAATCACACAAATCTTGTGCACTTTCATTTTGAACTTAGAAGATGGCTGAGGCTGTGCTTGAACTTGTGCTTCAAAATTTGAACTCCTTCATTCAGAAGAAGCTGGCTCTATTTCTTGGTTTCGATCAAGACTTTAAAAGTCTTTCCAGCTTGCTCACTACAATCAAGGCTACTCTTGAAGATGCTGAGGAGAAACAATTTAGTGACAAATCTATCAAGGATTGGTTGCTTAAGCTTAAAGATGCTGCTCACGTCCTCGATGACATCTTGGACGAGTGTGCCACTCAAGCATTGGAGATGCAGCACAACATAGGACTATCACACAAGGTACAAAGCTCTTTCATATCCTCTTTTCATCCAAAGCATGTTGCTTTCCGTTACAAAATTGCTAAGAAAATGAAAAGCATACGAGAGAGGTTGAATGAAATAGCTGAAGAAAGGAGTAAGTTTCATTTGACTGAGATAGTCAGAGAGAAGAAAAGTGAAGTCCTTGACTGGCGTCAGACCACTTCAATCATTTCTCAACCTCAAGTCTATGGAAGAGATAAAGATAAGGATAAAATTGTAGATTTTTTGGTTGACGATGCTTCTGGTTCTGAGGATTTATCCGTCTATCCAATTGTGGGTCTAGGCGGACTTGGAAAAACAACACTTGCCCAACTTATCTTCAATCATGAGAGGGTCGTCAAACACTTTGAGCTTAGAATGTGGGTATGTGTTTCACAAGATTTTAGTTTGAAGAGAATAACAAAAGCTGTCTTAGAATCGGCATCTGGGCATGCCTGGGAAAATTTAGATCTAGATCTTTTGCAGAGAAAACTTCTAGATTTTATACAAGGAAAAAGATATTTGCTGGTATTGGATGATGTGTGGGATGATAAACAAGAAAACTGGCATAGGTTGAGATCTGTATTGGCTTGTGGAGGAACAGGTGCTTCAATTTTGGTCACCACTCGTCTTTCAAAGGTAGCAGAAATCATGGGAACATTGTCTCAACATGATATATCAAAGCTATCCGACAAAGATTGTTGGGAATTGTTTAAACAACGAGCTTTTGGACCAAATGAGGTAGAACGGACAGAACTTGTGGTCATAGGAAAGGAGATACTAAAAAGGTGTGGGGGAGTGCCTCTTGCAGCAATAGCACTTGGAAGCCTCTTGCGCTTTAAAAGAGAGGAGAAGGAGTGGCACTATGTAAAGGAAAACAAACTATGGAATTTACAAGATGAAGATTATGTCATGCCTGCCTTGAGATTAAGTTACTTGAATTTGCCAGTAAAACTAAGGCAATGTTTTGCATTTTGTGCACTATTTCCAAAAGATCAAAGAACTGACAAGCAATTTTTAATTGAGCTTTGGATTGCTAATGGCTTTATTTCATCCAATGAACTGTTGGACGAGGAAGAAATTGCCAATGAGATATGGAATGAATTATATTGGAGATCATTTTTTCATGATATAGAAATAGGTAATTATGGTCAAATTACAAGTTTCAAGATGCACGATCTTGTTCATGATCTTGCTCAATCTGTTTCAGAAGAGGTGCGGTGCATTACACATAACAATGACATGCCTAGTACGATAGAAAGAATCCACCATCTCTCATTTTATGAAGAGAGTTCGTTGACGGAATTCGATTCAATATGGGTGCGTAGCTTCAAATCATTGAAAACCTACATAGGGGTCGGTGGTGACAAAGTTTTACCATATGTATTGAAATTTCATTCTTTACGAGCACTTAAGTTGAATAATATGAAAAAAGTTCCATCTTCAATTGGTCATTTGAAGTATTTAAGGTACTTGAATCTTTCCTCGGGTGACTTTGAAACTCTTCCAGAACCTATATGTAAGTTGCGGAATTTGCAGATTTTGAAGTTAGACCATTGTCAAAATCTCCAAAATTTTCCTAATAGTTTGATATGCTTGAAAGCTCTACAACATCTATCGTTGAATTACTGCAGGAAACTGTCAAGCTTGCCTCCTCACATAGGAAAGTTGACTTCCTTGAGGACTTTGAGCATGTATGTAGTTGGCAACAAAAGAGGGTTCTTTTTGGCAGAATTAGGACAATTAAATCTTAAAGAAGAACTTCACATTAAGCACCTTGAGAGAGTGAAAAGTGTTGAAGATGCTAAAGAAGCCAACATGTTGACTAAGTGCCTGAACTATTTGGGGTTATCATGGATGAGCACCGAAGAGTCCCAATTGCAGGGAAATGTCGAGCAAATTCTTGAAGTGCTTCAACCAGCTCATACCCAAAAGCTTCAAAGATTGTGTGTGGAAGGGTATACAGGTACCCAATTCCCACAATGGATGTCTAGTCCTTCTCTCAGAGATTTAAATTTTTTATATCTCAAAGATTGCAAAAATTGCTTACACCTCCCACAGTTGGCGAAACTACCTTTTCTAAAAGAGCTATTACTTTTCAACATGAGTCTTGTACTATACTTAGACGAGGTTTCGTATGATAGTGGAGTTGTGGAAGGTTTCATAGCACTAGAATGTTTGTTATTGGAGAATATGCCTAACCTGCTACGGTTATCAAGGGAGGATAGGGAAAATATGTTCCCTCGCCTTTCCAGACTTGAAATAACTGAATGCCCTAAATTGTTGGACTTACCTTGCCTTCCATCTCTCAGAGATATGAACATAAAAGGGAAATGCAACCAAGATTTGCTAAGTTCTATACATAAACTTGGTAGTCTAAAATCCCTTCAGCTCCGTGGTAATAAAGAGATAACAGATGGGATGCTAAGAAATCCCACTTCCCTTAAGGACTTGACGATTTCCAGTTGCTCAGAATTAGAAGGTTTGGATGAGACTTTGAAACAAGTTACTTCCCTTGAATGTTTATCATTGAGGAATCTTCCAAGCCTGACATCCTTACCTGAATCGTTAAGAAATCTTAGTTCTCTTATCGAACTAGAAATTGTAGAATGTCCAAAGTTGACATGTCTTCCGATCAGCATTCAGAGCCTTCCTGGTCTGAGATGTTTGGTAATTTACGGTTGCTATGAGTTAGAGAAAAGATGCGAAAAGGAAAAAGGTGAAGATTGGCCAAAAATATCTCACGTTGAAAACATTATCATTTACAAAAGTTAGTTTCGAAGAGGAGGAGAATAACATGTTGCAGGTTCGTTTCTAAATCTCCCGCCCACTTTCAATGCTACTAATTTAGTATATTGTACATCTTCTAATTTTTATCTTTGTTATGGTCTACGCTTGGGTTGGTAACTGGTGGGGTATTTGTAGGAGTTTTATCTAGGGTTCTTCTGTATATTAAAGACGACTTCAGAAAAATAGATAACATGATTAAGCCTCAGGTAATACCTGTTACCCTTCATAATTGAAATCATTGATGAGTGATCTCACTTTTCTGGTCAATTCAAATTCTAAACTCCAGCCTACTCCAATATATGCTTAAATACATTTTAAAGAATGATGATCTTGAGTGTCTCCACACAAATATTCTCTCTTTTTTTCTTCTGCAATAAATTCCAGTAGGTTTTATTATTGAAGAAATAGTAATGCATGTGTATTAGACTTAAAGGACCAAGTTCTGCATGTGTAGACCAAATGGTTGAATATGGACTCCTAGCAAAGCATATTTAGATTAATGAACTTTTGAGATTCTGTAATTAAATTTAAATGCTGATTTTTGTGTTAGAAATTTGGATTCTATAAATTGTGATATATTATGATTTTTCTAAAATATGATCTAATTAAATTTTCTTTTCTTATAGCATCAATGTTCTTTGTCAAGGCTCTAAAGTTTTATGAGAACCGAGAGCATTTGGAACTGAAAGCATTTGTCATCTGGCTTTCTGGTTGGACTTATCATGGCTTTAACAATATTTGCCTCTATGGAAAAGACAGATGTGAGAGTTATATCTATTTTTGTTGCTTTTAGTTGATACCTATTTTTATTTTCATACTTTTATTTGCTCAAATACAAAATGCCATTGATTCTTTAGAAGATAGGTTGTAAATGAATGAAACTTATGACAGAAAACAAGCTTTTAAACTACCACAAACCAATTTCTCATCAAATTGTCCAACTTGACATGCAATTTAATGTGTACTTCAAAATGTAGTTTGTATTTAAGACTATATTGCGCTAACAAGCTTCTTACAGCAGGAGTGCAGGGTGCTGCAGTTTTTTGAAGGCAGTATGCCAATAACATGTCCTTTGGTCTTCTCAAAATATGTGCAACCACGATGCCATTGAGAAAAGTTTGGAGGAAAGAAAATAGACACAATTATTTGTGGCTTTTATGCTATGAAAGAAGTCTTGGATAGACTACTATCTCTTCTGGAGCCAATTCTTCTATTGTATTCAAGAGGTGGTTAGTTGTTATGATTTTGGTTTCTGAAAAGTAACTACTGTCCAGTATTCATGCATTAATTTATTTAGCTGATTTATTAGGTGATATTGCAAGATTAAAGGTTGTTTACGCTAACCAGGAAGAGGTATTAATCTCTGAGATTTTGGTGAGTCGTTGTGATCGAAGTGTGGACTTCTTTAACAAATTTTGGAAAAGTTCTATAATATATCTTGAAATTTCAATCCTCATGAAATGTTAAAAGTAGTTGATAAACTGGGATAAATATAGTTTTTGTACCGTATTAAATTTCACATCATTATTTGCATTTCCAAGTAAAGTAATATCACGTTAGTTAGAAAAGAATTTAAGATTCTTTCTTGCCTTCTCTATACACAATGAATGAGGAGACGCATGCATAATATCAGTCATTCAAGACTATAAGAGCAGGGGATTTCAGTTTCTTATCTGTCATGATATGCATTTAAATTTACTTCAAAAGTATTATACACTTGATGATATTGATCATCTGAACTTTGTTTTATTCAATCCTGTGGTATATTACCAATCAATTTCATGTTAAAGATACTCAAACTTAGCCAAAGCAGTCTTGCATATCAACCTCCTAATAACTCATGAACCATTGGTCTTTGCCAAAGCACATCGCTGACCACGAGAATTTGGTTGCAGGAAAAACACACGGGCAAAGCAATGGAGTGGATTTACAATCAATGTAAGTAGAGTAAATGAATCACTTCTGACTATCTAAGTTTAACTTTCATGATATTTTACTTATATTATAACTTAGTATTTACCTTTTGATTTGAAGGGGCTGAAGCATGTGCAAATTTTCAAAAGCTCCAGAAATTTTCCTCTTCAAATTATTACTGGCCTTTCTTTGACACTACGGCTGCAACTGAGTTTTGTCAACAGAAAAAACTGTGGTTATAACTGAAGATCATGTTGGATAGAAATTCAGGTACATGATATATACGACGGGGAAGGAGATCTGGGGAGGCTAATTTGACGAATAAATGGAAAGATTTATGCACTGTCAATTACTTGAATGGAGGAAATGCTGATATGGATGGATCCGATCTCTCTGAACTTTGGGCTGCAAAATTTTGAGAAGTTTTTTTTTCTTGTTTTGCTTTTATAGTGAATATATTTCTGTAATATTCTTTTTGGAATTTTTTATGTCCTTTTGATTTTTGTGAAAGTATGATATACTTAACTACATGGAGCAGAAACTGCCTAGAATTTTGAAACATAATTCAGTTTCATTGTAAGCTTTGATTACGATCTAATTCTGTATTCTTTTATGATTTATGAACCATCATATGCTTTTTTCACCAGCTTTGATTTTCTAGATCCTACTCTGTTTGGTTTATAATTTTTGTCGCGATATTTTCTATTTTATTTAGTCACAACAAGTGCCTAAAAGTGACAAGAAGGAGGATATATTACAGACAACTGCATTTTAGGTGATAAAAATCTAATAGGAGAGAATTCAAATAAAACCATTAGCAGCTAGTATTCAGAAACTGAATTTAAACTACATTTACATGGTCTTTCATTTTCCCATGCTTTCAAACAGCATTTACACAATAAACAAGAACTCCAGAATCACACAGAGAAATATATACTTGTGCAAGTACAGATGGACAATACTGCAAGGGTGCCTGCGATGTGCTCCCCATGTAAGCTTAGAGTATGAGATTAAACATAAAGTATGTTTCATAAATGTAACTGCTTACTATCCATCTACAACAATTACCATCCAACTTATCAGTAGACTCAATTCTACATCACTAAATATGTAGAGAAGTATGATTTTCTTTTTGGTCAAAATTTATTTTATTTAGAGGAGCTCAAAGGAAAGTTTTGAATGAAATATACCTTAAGGAAATAATCTTCAAATGTTAGGAAATATATTTTAACTTTCATGCTATATTATAACTTAGTATTTGCCTTTTGATTTTCAGGGGGCTGAAGTATTTTCTGATTATCCAAAGCTCTATAGGAATGCTTCTTCCTCTTCAAATATTAGCAGCTTTACTTTGCAAAGTAGTTCTACAAATTCTGATTACATAAAAAATTGTATAAAAAGATCGATGAGTACTATTGGTCTTATTCGTTTACATGTTATGATATGTATCAGAAATAAAATAGAAAAGAGGAAGAGAAGACAATATATGAAGCACAAGATACCTAACTTGCAATACAAGTCACACTCTAGATAGCCTAACTTCATTTGTAATTTCACTTGCATGTAGTTAGTTATGACAGTTAGAATGAGCTGTCACTAACCATGTGTATATAAGCTCATCTCTTGTACAACTATATATGGAGAACTGGGAGGAAGAAGAATGGAGAGATTAACGATGAGATAAGCCTCTGAACACCAAGAGAGAGGAAAGGTAAAAACAAATGCTTCAGCTTGAAGAGGAAGATCCATCTCTAGGGCATCAAAGAAAACAACTTAACACTGTTGTTGTGACTGCTCAGAACATTGTTGAACAAAAAGGTCCCATGAAAATGTATGACAAATTGAATTAGTGGATCTCAATCTTGAATTTTTGGATCTTTTTTCTATTTATTTCTATAATATTTTATTTGAAGAATTTATTTCTATAATATTCATTAAATGATGTGGCAACATGTTACTGAATGCGTGTGTAAAGCAACTGAACACCGACGTCCGACGGTGCATACAAATTAAACTCTATATTATATTATTATAGAGATAGTCATAATGGTTTACTATTTCAAACTGAAATTTTTGTAGAAAAAAAATTAACCAACACATTCATGATTCAAATAATTAGAAAGAAATTCAAGCTTGTTAGTATCTCAGTGTAAAGTTTTAACCTTGATTCTTTTTGTCTCCCTTGTCATTTTCTTCTCTGTTTCCTTGAAATTTCAATCAAGTAACAATAAAAAGTAGATACATTGATAATAATAATAATAATAATAATAATAATAATAATAATAATAATAATAATAATCATAATAATACCCTCAAAATAAAAATAATAATAATAATAATAATAATAGTGGGTCAGTTGTTGACTTCACAAAGTGGAACCAAAACATCTCCTACCACACATTCCTTGTCAATCTTGTTTTCTGATAATACCACTTCATTTCTCAACCAAACTAACTATCTTCCATTTAAAATCTTTTTGAGTTTGAATTCACTTGAAAAATGGCTGAGGCTGTCATTGAAATTGTCCTTGATAATTTGAGCAAACTCATTAGAAAGGAGCTTGGCCTATTTCTAGGCGTCGATCGTGAATTGAAAAGTCTTTCAAGCTTGCTAACTACAATCAAGGCCACACTTGAAGATGCTGAGGAGAAGCAATTCTCAAACAGATCTATCAAGGATTGGCTGATTAAGCTCAAAGATGCTGCTCATGTCCTCGATGACATCTTGGACGAATGTGCTACCCAAGCACTTGAGTTGGATTATGAAGGATTTCCGTGTGGACTATCACACAAGGTACAAAGTTCTTGCTTATCCTCTTTAAATCCCAAGCATGTTGCTTTCCATTACAAAATTACAAAGAAAATGAAGAGCATAAGGGAGAGATTGGATGAGATAGCAGATGAAAGGAGCAAGTTTCATTTGATCGAGATAGTCAGAGAGAGGAGAAGCGGAGTCCTAGACTGGCGGCAAACCACCTCAATCATTACTCAGCCTCAAGTTTATGGAAGAGATGAAGATAACAATAAAATTGTAGAGTTTTTGGTTGGTGATGGTTCTAGTTTTGCGGATTTATCAGTTTATCCAATTGTCGGTGTCGGTGGAATTGGAAAAACAACATTGGCCCAACTTATCTTCAATCATGAGAGTGTAGTCAACCACTTTGATCTAAGAATTTGGGTATGTGTTTCAGAAGATTTCAGTTTGAAAAGAATGACAAAGGCCATCATAGAATCTGCATCTGGTCATGCTTGTGAGGAATTAGATCTAGAGCCGTTGCAAAGAAAACTTTTGGATTTGCTACAGAGAAAAAGATATTTGCTTGTGTTGGATGATGTGTGGGACGACGAATCAGAGAACTGGCAAAGATTGAGATCTGTATTGGCTTGTGGAGGCAAGGGTGCTTCGATTTTAGTAACCACTCGCCTTCCAAAGGTAGCAGCAACCATGGGAACAGTGTCTTCTCACAATTTATCAAAACTATGTGACAATGATTGTTGGGAATTGTTTAAACAACGAGCCTTTGGACCAAATGAGGAAGAATGTGCAAAGCTTGTGGTTATAGGGAACGAGATAGTTAAAAAGTGTGTGGGAGTGCCTCTTGCGGCAATAGCACTAGGAAGTCTCTTGCGTTTCAAAAGAGACGAAAATGAGTGGCTCTACGTCAAGGAAAGCAAGCTATGGAGTTTACAAGGTGATAATTCCGTCATGCCTGCCTTGAGATTAAGTTATTTGAATTTGCCGGTAAAATTGAGACAGTGTTTTGCCTTGTGTGCACTCTTTCCCAAAGATAAACTAATAAGCAAACACTTTCTAATAGAACTCTGGATGGCTAATGGCTTTATTTCGTCAAATGAAAAGTTGGAAGGTGGTGATATTGGCAATGAGGTGTGGAATGAGTTATGTTGGACATCATTTTTTCAAGATATTGAGATAGATGAATTTGGGAAAACTAGTTTCAAAATGCATGATCTTGTTCATGATCTTGCTCAATATGTTGCAGAAGAAGTATGCTCCATTACGGATGACAATGATGTGCCTAGTACGTCTGAAAGAATCCGCCACCTCTCAATTTATAAGAGGAAATCCTTAGGGGATTCCAATTCAGTTAGGTTACCTACTGTGATTTCATTGAAGACATGTTTAAAGTATGTTGACCAACTTTCACCTCATGTATTGAAATGTTATTCTTTACGAGTGCTTGATTTTGAAAGACGAAAAAAGTTGTCATCTTCAATTGGTAGTCTAAAATATCTAAGGTACTTGAATTTATCTGATGGTAAGTTCAAAACTCTACCAAAATCCTTATGTACATTGTGGAATTTACAGATTTTGAAGTTAGACAATTGTTATCATCTCCTTAACTTGCCTAATTGTTTGACACAATTGAAAGCTCTACAGAGTTTATATTTGACCAACTGCTACTCATTATCAAGCTTGCCCCCCAATATAAGGAAGTTGATTTCCTTGAAAACTTTAACTTTGTATGTAGTTGGGAAGAGAAAAGGATTCCTTTTGGAAGAACTAGGACAACTAAACCTCAAAGGAGATCTTTATATTAAGCACTTGGAGAGAGTAAAAAGTGTAGTTAATGCCAAAGAAGCCAATATGTCGAGTAAGAACTTGATGCAATTGAGATTGTCATGGGAGAGAAATGAAGAGTCTCATTTACAAGAAAATGTTGAGGAGATTCTTGAAGTGCTTCAACCTCAAACTCAAAAGCTTCTAACTTTGGGTGTGCAAGGATATACAGGTTCCTATTTCCCACAATGGATATCTAGTCCTTCGTTGGAATGTTTAACTTTTCTACAACTAATGGATTGCAAAAGTTGTTTACACCTTCCACAGTTAGGAAAATTACCTGCTCTAAAGGACCTAAGAATATTGAACATGAGCCATGTAATATATGTAGATGAGGAGTCATGTGATGGTGAAGTTGCGAGAGGTTTTACTAAACTAGCAGTTCTGGTACTTGTAGAGCTACCGAACCTGGTAAGGTTATCCAGGGAGGATAAAGAAAACATGTTTCCATGTCTTTCAAGACTTCAAGTTACTGAATGTCCTAAACTTTCAGGCTTGCCTTGCCTTCCACATCTCAAGGATTTGCGTATAGAAGGGAAATGCAACCAAGATTTGGTATGTTCAATTCATAAGCTTGGTAGTCTTGAATCACTTCGGTTCAAAGATAATGAAGATCTAACTTGCTTTCCAGATGGGATGCTACGAAATCTCACTTCTCTAAAGATATTAGACATTTATGGCTTATTCAAACTTGAGCAATTCCCAACTGAAATCATTCACCTTAATGCTCTCCAAGAAATACATATCACTGACTGCAACAACCTCAAGTCATTGACAGATGAAGTATTACAAGGGTTGCGTTCTCGTAAGATACTGGATATTGTGAGGTGCCAAAATTTTGCTTAGAGTCACTCAGAAACAGAATGTTTTGATGAGGCTTACAAAATATGAGTTCCCTTCAGTCATTAACATTATGCAATCTTTCAAACCTAACATCCCTCCTGACAAGTTAAAAACTTAGGTGAGCTTCGCAATTTACTTATTTCTCATTGTCGAAATTGATGTGTCTTCTTGCAAGCATTCAATGCCTCAATAGTCTGAGAAGTTTGATAATTAGATTGCAGTTAGTTATGTATAAAGGAAACAGGCGAGGTTTGGCCAAAAATAGCTCACATCAGAATGCTAGCTCTATGGAGGAGGAGATTCAATGATGCTGATTTGTTTTTGATCTCGCCCATGTAAGTGCATGTTCGTATGCATATATTATGTTTTAATCTTTAAGAACCAATACATTTTCCACTTACTTGATAAATAGGAAATGTTCAAATGAGTGTCTTTAGTAAACAGTATTTTGAAGCATTGTCATTTTTGGTTTAGATATTGTCATTTATATTTGGGGATTTTTGCATTTTATTAAAGGTTTCATTGGATTTAGGTTGCATTGAAACCATATTTTTCGATTTTTGTTTTCATAGATTTGGTACTTATACCGGCTCTTGTGAAACTGAAGGGGTGCAAATTTTAGGTTTCATTTCACTTCTTGCATCTGTGTCATTTCTTTGTCCAACCCAAGCAAAGGTAAGGTTTTTGTTTTGTTGAATCTTATTATTCGTATCATTCTTTGTTTTAGACTCTGTGTCTTTTATTTTCTGTTCTTATGTTTGTTCTTTAGGTATGTGTACTTTAATTCCTTTTATTTATTTTAAACTTTTGGTTTTATCAGTTTATAAATGTATTTGGTCTCTATAAATCAACTGTGAAAGCAAACAGAATTGTTAGGCAAGGATTCTTGATTCCATACATTGATGATGCTTCTCATTTTCGAGTATTTATATGGACTCCGGAGAGGTTTATTGATTATGTTGGCCAACACTGAATGAGCTCTGATTATGTTGGCCTTTCGGACAAATTTTAAATACTCAGATCATTCATTGTATGTAACAGTAGAGCGTATGTTAATTACGGTCACCACTCTGCTGTCTTCCATGTCATTTTGTGTGAATCTCATTGTGATAAATTATTATGCAGCTGCATTGCGCATACTGTCATACTCGCCATTACCTTACTCTTCGTTGAGCTGTCTGGGGTGATTCCAACTCCAATAAGGGATGCTGTGTCTGATTATATTGCAAAAAATCAGTATGAACGGTCTGAAAAAGCGGAAGATTGTTTGGTTTTGCAAGAGAAAGAGCTGCTCCAGCGTTTCATCGATAGCAATGAATGAAGAATCCAGATTCCTTGTTTTAGCTGCTGCGAAATGATATCAACAATGTCAGGGCCTCCACAAGTAGTATCTTTACCCAACATCACTCACAATTTCATTTTTGTTTACATCTCACAATCTCTTTGGGTGTAGATTTATATTATATTTGTTTTATTGTTGATATCATTGAAGAATATTTCTTGAAGTCATTGATTTGATAAGTTTTGTTTAACTATCAATTACATTTTTTTTCTTCTTGTTTGTTTATTGAACCAAAATAACATTTATCAATGATTTTTTTAAGATTATGATGATTGAGTAAAATAATGTGACATGTTAACTAATATATTAACTTTTGAAAGTTTTGGAGAATACTATTTGCAACTTTATGAACGTGGACTTCTCAAAGAAAATTTATAAATTTAGTTTTTTTTTTTTTTAATGTTTGGATTAGTTTCTTTTAGTTGGACAGTGTTGGATTAGTTAAATAATTTGATTTGTAATGTTTAATTATTAGTTTTAAGCGTAGATTTTTTAAAAAAAAAAAATTAAAACTTAATTTCCAGATAATAGATAACGATACGAGTATTAAAGATTTTTTTTCCTTACAAAATATGCATGTTAAAGTTTTGTTATCCACAAGAATATGTACCAAAAAAAATGTATTTTTTCAATTTCCGACATTGATCTTATACTACAGTACAATACCTAGACATATACACATTGTCGATTGGTATGAAAGAATTTAGAGGTTGTTATTTAGACACAGAAGTCAGATATTGTATCCAACACCGTATAAAATACAGCTTCTATATGTAGTATTTAGTCCAAAAAAAACTTCAATATGTAGTATTAAAATCAAGAAGAAATAAGAAATAATACAAAAGTTGGGAAACCGTGTATACAAATGGTGCGGTGGTGTTGATGTCTGGTCTTGTATCTAAGGAACATTTTGCCATTTTTTGTTTTCAAGAACTCAAACTAGTCAATCAAAATTGTCATTGGAATCGAACAGAAAACCTCGAGATGAGCACTGTTGTGAATTCGGACTCAAATCTCACACCAATACAAACTATGATGTGTGGAGCAAAGGAAAGTAGTAACCAATATCAAAGTAAACACAAGCAATAACAACAATAGCAGCACCTAGATCTAATCTAGGAATCAAAGTGAAAAGCACAAAACCACAAGCAAAAGATAAAGGGAGAAGAGAAACAAAACACACCAAGAAATGTTCGCCCAGTTAGGTCTAACTAGACCTACTCTGAGGGAACAATCCACTATCATTGATAGTGGATCGAACCACAAGCACCTAGATCTCTTTGTATCTCTCCAATCCACTATCAATGAGTTCTTACAAAGAGATACAAATGGGTTACAAGAAGTTAGCTTCAACAAGCTCACAAAGAACAACCCTAACTCCTACCCATTTTCCCAATCTCACCGATAAACAAGACACTCAATGATTTTCACTCGCCCAAGGTGTTTACAATGTTTCCCAACCCAAGAGAACTCTAATCAAAGTCCCTAAACCCTAAAGTTACCTCCTTTGATTTCCCAGGTTTTCTTCTCTTGAAGTTCTCTCCTCACCCTTCAAAAATGAGCTAAAACATTTAAATAGTGAGAGACAAAATCGCGCCGCACCTATAAAAAATCGCGCCACGGTTGAAGCGTACGACCCAAGGTATGACAACCTTATCCAGCAATTGCGTCACGCCTGTACAAATTGTGCCACGATTTTGCCTTCAGCAGGAACCATACGTTCTGCCAACAAAATCGTGTCACGATTATGAGTTTTCTCATAATCTCAAATTGAAGGCATAAACAACAAGCACAAAAATATTATTAAAACGAAGATTAATTTTACTTAGAAACTGAAACTTTAGCGTACATTATTCCACAAAAACATTGGATTACACCAACAGCAGCACCATCCATGAAGTTTCAACCTGATGATATTGAAAAGTCTTTGTTTATTTTATCTAATATGTCATTTTCATGTGGTAGTTATTTCCACCAAGTTTCAATCAAACAATTAAATATTGTGGTAATGAAAGCAACTTTAAGCAAAATTCCAAAGATGCATTAACATTAACGGGTGTCATTTTCATCTAATTGTTTCCACGAAATTTTAATCACACATAACTGTTCACTTTCATTTCATTTCTTATTCACCTTCTTGTTTGATACAATCATTGCATTTCCCATTCACACAAACCTATACACTTACATTTTGAGAGTTAGAACTTTGAAGATGGCTGAAGCTGTGCTTGAAGTTGTGCTTTACAATTTGAACTCACTCATTCAGAAGAAGCTAGCTCTATTTCTTGGTTTCGATCAAGACTTTAAAAGTCTTTCCAGCTTGCTCACTACAATCAAGGCTACTCTTGAAGATGCTGAGGAGAAACAATTTACTGACAAAGCTATCAAGGATTGGTTGCTTAAGCTTAAAGATGCTGCTCACGTCCTCGATGACATCTTGGACGAGTGTGCCACTCAAGCATTGGAGGTGGAGCACAAAGGAATATCACACAAGGTACAAAGCTCTTTCGTATCCTCTTTTCATCCAAAGCATGTTGCTTTCCGTTACAAAATTGCTAAGAAAATGAAAAGGATAAGAGAGAGGCTAGATGAAATAGCTGAAGAAAGAAGTAAGTTTCATTTGACTGAAATGGTTAGAGAGAAGAGGGATGGAGTCATTGACTGGCGCCAAACCACCTCAATCATTTCTCAACCTCAAGTCTTTGGAAGAGATGATGATAGGGATAAAATGGTCGATATTTTGGTTAACGGTGCTTCTGGTTTTGAGGATTTGTCGGTTTATCCAATTGTGGGCCTAGGCGGACTTGGAAAAACAACACTTGCCCAACTTATCTTCAATCATGAAAGTATTGTCAAACACTTTGATCTGAGAATGTGGGTGTGCGTTTCAGATGATTTTAGTATTAAGAGAATGACTAGACGCATCATTGAAGCTGCAACTAAGAAATCTTGTGATGATTTGGATCTTGAGCCACTACAAAGAAGACTTCAAGATCTATTGCAAAGAAAAAGATATTTGCTTGTTTTAGATGATGTGTGGAATGAGAAACAAGAGAAATGGCACAAGTTGAAATCTTTGTTGGCTTGTGGAGGAAAGGGTGCTTCAATTTTGGTCACTACTCGTCTTGCAAAGGTAGCAGAAATCATGGGAACAATTCCTCCTTATGAAGTATCAAAGCTATCCGATGTAGATTGTTGGGAATTGTTTAAACTACGAGCTTTTGGGCCAAATGAGGTAGAACAAGATGAGCTTGTGGTAATTGGGAAAGAGATACTAAAGAAGTGTGGTGGAGTGCCTCTTGCAGCAATAGCACTAGGAAGTCTCTTGCGTTTTAAAAGAGAGGTAAATGAGTGGCACTATGTCAAGGAAAGCAAATTATGGAGTTTACAAGGTGAAGATTATGTCATGCCTACCTTGAGATTAAGTTACTTGAATTTGCCAGTAAAATTGAGACAATGTTTTGCCTTCTGTAATCTATTTATCAAAGATGAAAGAATAAGTAAGAAGTTTCTAATTGAGCTATGGATGGCTAATGGCTTGGTTTCATCTAATGAAATGTTGGACGAGGAAGATGTTGGCAATGGGGTGTGGAATGAATTATACTTGAGATCATTTTTCCAAGATATTGAGACAGATATATTTGGGAAAATTACAAGTTTCAAGATGCACGATCTTGTTCATGACCTTGCTCAATCTGTTTCAGAAGAGGCCTGTTGCATTATAAACAATGATGGGATGCCTAGTAAGACTGAAAGAATCCGTCATCTCTCATTTTGTCAAGGTAGTTCATTTGTGGAAGTCGATTCAATCCGGTTGCATAGCATCAAATCATTGAAGACTTGCACAGTGGCAGGGTTTGATGGCAACAAACTTTTACCTCATTTATTGAAATTCCATTCTTTACGGGCTCTTGATTTGAATTATATTAAAGAAGTTCCATCTTTAATTGGTAATTTAAAATATCTAAGGTATTTGAATCTCTCTTTGGGAGATTTTGAAACTCTTCCGGAATCCATATGTAAGTTGTGGAATTTGCAGATTTTGAAGTTAGATCACTGTTATAGTCTCCGATACTTGCCTAATAGTTTGATACACTTGAAATCTTTACAACATATATCTTTGATTGGCTGTGACTTATCAAGTTTGCCACCCGAAATAGGGAAGTTGACTTCCCTGAGGACTTTGACCATGTATGTAGTTGGCAAAAAAAGAGGGTTCCTTTTAGAAGAATTAGGACAACTAAATCTTAAAGGAGAGCTTCACATCAAGCACCTTGAGAGAGTGAAAAGTGTAACAGATGCTAAAGAAGCCAATATGTTTAGTAAGCATTTGAGCCTTTTGTGGTTGTCGTGGGAGAGAACTGCAGAGTCACAATTGCAGGAAAATGTTGAGCAGATTCTTGAAGTTCTTCAACCTCATATCCCTCACCTTCAAGAATTGAGGGTGGAAGGATATACAGGTGTCCATTTCCCTCAGTGGATGTCTAGTCCTTCTCTCAAAAATTTACAGTGTGTATATATCAAGGATTGTCAAAGCTGTTTACACCTCCCACAGTTGGGGAAACTACCTTCTCTAAAGGAACTGTTTATATCGAACGTGAGTCGTATAACATACTTAGATGAGGAGTCCTACGATGGTGGAGTTAAGGGTGGCTTCACAGCACTAGAACATCTGTCATTGGAGAAGCTGCCAAACCTGATAAGGATATCAAGGGAGGATAGAGAAAATTTGTTCCCGCACCTTTCCGCAATTGTAATAATTGAATGTCCTAATCTGTTGGTCTTGCCTTGCCTTCCATCTCTCAGTTATATGTGTGTACAAGGAAAACTCAACCTGGATTTACTAGGTTCAATTCATAAACATGGTAGTCTTGAAACGCTTTGTTTCTATGATAATGAAGAGATAACATGCTTTCGAAATGGTATGCTAAGAAACCTCGTTTCTCTCAAGTCATTTATGATTTGGAATTGGTTAGCATTAGAAGGTTTGGATGAGGCTTTACATCATATGACTGCCCTTGAATCACTGATATTGAGGGATCTTCCAAACCTGAAATCCTTGCCTGAATCGTTAGGAAAACTAGGTCTTCTTCGCCAATTAAGAATTTCTAATTGTCCAAAGTTGATGTATCTTCCGATGAGCATTCAAAGCCTTACTGGTCTGGAAAGTTTGGGAATTTACAGCTGCAGTGAGTTAGAGAAACGATGTGAAAAGGAAACAAGTGAGGATTGGCCAAAAATAGCTCATGTTCAAAATATTGAAATACGAAACACCAGATTGATCTTCTGAGTAGGAAGACCGTGCCACCTTATTAAGATGCAAAAGTTCTTTCGATCATAGGTACGTGTTTTTTATGCATATTATACATTTTAATTTGATTAATACATCTCTGTTTGTTCTTTGGTTTATAATGAGTGGGGTACTTGTATGTATTGAACAATTCAGCCAACCAAGTTAGTGCAGATGCAAGGGTCGTAGCTTGGATTCAATTTGGTTCTGCTACATATAACAACAGATGCAACCCAAAACTTTGGCTTATTACTTTGAAGACAAGTTGCTTCTGTTAGATTCAACTGACTTTTCATTGAAAGTGAGTGTTAGAAGTTGAGTCATTCAACTGTTTTATACTTTCTCCTGTTACTTATATACCTATTGGTTTGTCTATCGTTCAAAGTAAATATGGTTTTCGCACACAGAATCTGTAAGAAAATATATATCTGGCCACATTGCTGACCACAAGCATTTAGTTGCAGGCAAAGCAATAGAGTTGATCTACAATCAATGTAAGTACAGTAGACGAATTACTTCTGACTCTGAAGGCAAGTATAACTTTGATGCTATTTTACTTTATGTTATAACTTGTATTTTCCTTCTGATTTGCAGGAGGCTGAAGCATCTCTAATTTTCTAAAGCTCTAAAGGAATGCTTCTTCCTCTTCAAATATTAATGGTATTACTTGGAAAAGTAGTCCTACAAATTCAGGTTACATAAAAAAACTGTATAAATAGATTGATGATGATTATAGGTATTATTCTTTACATGCTTTGGAAATAATGTTCTTAAATGATTTGTAGAAACATGGATATGAAAAATTCAAAATCATGATGGAAATATGATTTTAAAGAACATGAATTTGTTATAAAACAGAAAGTACATTTAAGTCTTTATGCATGGCTAAATTTGTTATTATTTCGTAAGCATACAGTTGATCCCTACAAGTTGCTCATATACTATTCTTCTCATAAGTACTCGTATATAGGCCGCCTAAGGCTTAATCTCTACATTCTTTTTCATTGTCTCTCCTTCTACCTCCCTTGTGTTTATAAATGTCTTTGTGGTGAAGATATACTTACTAGACAATATCTGATAGAGATTGTGCTCATTGATATATTCTCTCTTCATTTATAGAAAGGAGGAGAAGGTAGACCTTCATTCTGCTGTAGAACAAAATCAATACAAATCTGGAAATACTAAGGCAGAACAACCAAGGCAAAATGAGTCCAGTGCAGGATTCACATGCAAGCAATACCTCATGCGATAAAAAACTCCTCCGGAATGGAAGAGCAGCAGTTTTCTGGATGCTGTATTGAGTCAAACTAGGAATGCAAGAATCCTTTGTCAGATGTTTCTCTCGAGGCTTTTGCAACCGACACAGCACATTGATTTTTTCCCCGCCAAAGGATACTATTAGGACTTAAGCTCATGAGGAGAGCCCAACCCAAAAGACTGGTCCATTAGGTGGGAGAGCCTCATGGCTTAAGTACCACGTCGAGCACTTTTATCTGCTCGATGCGGGACTCCTTACAGATACATGACCCACAAGAAAATATTATGGGCCAATTTGATTTTCCTTTCTTCACAAGAAAACATGATTCCTTTGGGTCACCATCGATGATGATAAACAAAAACAATAATGATGTGAAACAGTTTCTTGATGAGGAAGGTATGGAAGGCAATAATAGCAAGAGAAAGATGGTCCTCTATCCTCTTCAACAAGATTGAATGATTAAAGCTTTTCTGCCCAATTTCAGCTATAACAAAATTCCTTCAACCGATCTAGTTGTGAAACCTATTGATAGTGATTTGTAATGTGCTCAACAATCTTTAGGTTTTTTTTCGATTATAATTGATGGTATTGTTTCTTCAATTTAACCTGTATGTTATTTCATTTTGAAGTTTTCATTGTATTATACATTTTGTAACTAATAGAAATAAATTTTACTTCATTTATATTACTTTTTCTTTTCCATTTGTTCCAAAACCGAGAGTATGGTCACATTTTTCAAAAATAGAGACTGGTTTCAACTATAATAATAGTAATCCTGCAATTTGAAATCAGAGCATTGGTACACATTTTGACTAATGTTGCATATTTGATCTTTCCGTATAATTGTGGTCATTCTTTGTTAGATACAATTAAGCAAACTTGACTCTTTTCTTTATTGACACACGAGCCGGGTGCTTAAAAGTTGAAGACACTGTGGCCTGAATGAAACAAAGTGTACATCTGCAATACTTCAATAAATTTTAAGGCAAAACTACCTGGCAAATTATTTGTACCGAAAGTTCATTCATGTCGAGAAATGCAGAGGCAGGACATGACGACAACGATAAGAATTCATAAGAGATTGCAAGTGGCCTTTGTTTGCTTACATGCATACCATGGTGGAGTTATGGCTGTAACAATCCCTATGAGTGAGATCTCCCTGCAGTTGAATTCAGCTTTGCAAGCTAAGACAGAAGAATGGATTGTGGAAACTGTTGAAATTTACTTTAAATTTCTGATTCTGTGAAGACCAAAATCGTGGCACGATTTTGGGAGGCACGACGCGATTTTCTTGGCAGAATGGATGGTTTCTGCTGAAAGCAAATCGTGGCGCGATTTAGTATTGGCGTGACACGATTTCTGGATAAGGCCATTGTACCTTGTGTCGTACGCTTACAATCGTGAAGCGATTGTTCACTGGCGTGGCGCGATTTCGTCTGTTACCGTGTACTATATAAGTGTTTCTTTGCAGATTTTTGTAAAGAGCTTGAAGTGAGAGAAACTTGGATTACAAAGGAGATAACTTTAGAGTTGAGTCTCTTTGTAGTGAGGTTCTCTTGGGTTGGGAAACATTGTAAACACCTTGGGTAGTGAGATTTCACCATTGGAAGGATCAAAAGCTTCCTTTTGTGCTTTTCTCTTAGGATTCATTGAGAGTGTGGGTGATATGAAAATGGGTAGAAATTAGGTGTTGTTCTTTTGTGAGCTTTTAAGCTAGTCTCTTGTAACTCATTTGTAACACTTTCATCTTAGTGGATTGGAGGGCTGCTCTCTCCCCCGGAGTAGGTCATATTGGACCGAACTGGGTTACCATCTTGGTGTGTTTGTTCCTTTCTTTCATTGCTTATCTTTATTGCTTTGATTATGCTTGTGGTGTTGCTCTACACTTAGGTTTAGGCCTGTTTTTTGTTGTTGTTGCTTGGAGACACTTTATCCATTCATTACCACTTCCTTTGCTCCACACATCTTTGTTATTCATTGGTGTGATTTTGTCCGAATTCACAACAGAAACTATTTGAAAGATCAATTTTGTGGTCTCTTTCACAGTGAGAATCAAACAGGCTGCAGTACCTGCTGACAAATAATCAGTTTGAACTTCGCAATGATAGGAACTTTGCGAAGTTACCCATCAGGTAAATTGAACTAGTGTTATTCTTCAGTTATGTTTGTGTTTTCCACCGACGCCTTCAAATGTTACTCAATTGATCTACAATATTTTACAGCAAATAAATTCAGATAGTGTATACTTTACGAAAAGATTTAATTAAGATTCTATTAATGAAATGACAGTACAGTTGATGCCTTTGACATAGATAGCCAAGTGTTTTTGCTCTTTTCAGGCCTAATATTATTATGACAGCAAATTATTTTTAGTAATCTTATAACTCTGGGTAGTACCATATTTGAGCACACATTTGACATTATTAATTCAAACATTAATTTGATGTGAAACAATCCTCAATTAGAAAGAACATCCAAATTTGTGATAAGAATAAAATACATGCACACAGCAAAAGAAAGAGAGGAAAATTAATCATTAAAATATGAAATGTACTTACTAGTTACTGTATTGCTACACAAATTAATTTAAGATGTCACGCAGAAATTATTTAGTTTTAAAATAAATATAATTTTGAAAACATTATAAATCCTTTTAAGATTTTGGTCTTAAACAATTGTCTACTTGCCTAACGCCTCTCCTAACACTCCTGGTATAATTGATTATTTCCTTTAGTAATAGGTTATTAGGAAAAGAAGTGAAAAATGTGAAGAGTAATAATACATATTAAATTAAAAAATTATAAAGGAAAAACGTGGGAGAATATCATTATAGTGCATACATCTATGAGCGATAATACACGTGGCATCTCGTAAATAATACAAATGAGACCCAAACTCCACAAATGGTCTCCTAGGGTTTCCACCCCCTAGGGTTTCCAGCGCCACCCTTCCTTGGGCTGCCGCCGCACCTTGGGCCGGATCCTTCCTTGTGAGAAGTTGTACCTCATCTGATCCATGATCTAGATGCCTCTGTTGCTGCCTATTTAGTGCTCCGTTTTCTACAGACCTGTCTCTCATCAAACCCTAGCCTTCCTGTTTCCTTGTGTAGCGTTTCCACGTCTGGTCTTGCGGCGTTTGTTTCTTTCTGTGTCGGTTTCCCTTGCTCTCGTGTTTCCTTGTTGTTCCCGTGCTGTCCATGGATCCTACCAATCTCAACCTAGATGATCTCACTTTGTCTGAGGAGGGTTTAACCCTTAACCTTGCGTCTGAACCAGAATCTGTTGCCGTTTTAGAGCACTGTTTGATTGGTCGGGTTTTGGCTGATCGGGAGATCCAGTTTGCCTATTTCAGCGAGCGTATGTCTCGTGCATGGAAGCCAAGCAAACGGGTTACGATTACCAAGTCTATTGTTGACCGCTATCTGTTCCAGTTTCATCATAAGGTATATGTTGCTCGTGTTCTTGAGGAAGGGCCATGGCTTTACGACAACTTCCACATTGCCCTGACCCGTATCGCTCCTGGCACTGTCGCGTCGTCTGACCCGTTGAATCATGTTGATTTCTGGCTCCAAGTCCATGGCTTACCATTTGGTTTTATCCAACCGAAAGTCGGTCAAGGTATAGGAGGCTTTCTAGGCACTCTTAAGGCTTATGATTCCCGTAACTCTATCCATAGTTCCTATATGCGCGTCAAGGTGTCCATTGATGTTACTGTGCCACTCAAAAAAGAATGGCGTGTTCGTGCTAATAACGGCGAATTTGTGACTGTTAATTTTATGTACGAGAAGCTTGGTGTTTTTTGTCACAAGTGTGGAATTATCGGACATACGGACAAAACGTGCCCGGAGCTGTTTGAGTTGGAAGCTGATGATGGAATTCGTCACTGGGGACCGTACCTCAAGCCTGCTGCACACCGTATTGGCACTGCTGCAACAAACAGGTGGCTTCAGGACCCCATTCCTCCAACAGTGCCACGCCAAACTACAGTTGATGCTACTGTTCCTGCTGGTCGCGACACAACTGATGCTGGCACCGGCAATCTGACCAACTTCAATGACCGTATGCTTGCCTTTCAACATCAACTCACTGCTATGAAACAAGACGTCCTTGCTGCCCAGAACGCCATGATTGTGAAAAAAGGTAACAGTTCCAATTCTGCTTGCAAAGTCCATCTGCTGCCTTCCTCTTCCACAGGCACCTCGGCCTCTAGCTTGCTGTCAGCACGGCCTCTAGTGCTTGGCTTGCCCGCTGGTCCTTTTGTAACTGAACACCATGAAGCGATACAAGCGGACAATGGCTCCGAATTGAAAAAAAGGAAGCGTGCGCTTGCCATTCAGAATGGAGAAACAGATACTACTGATGGGGTGGTGGGAAATAATGTAATAGGAACAAATGTTAGTCATGGGGGGGATGTTGACATGAATGTATTTTCTGACTTTTTGTTTGATGAACAAGATGTAACGGCAGGCCCTGATGATCAGGCCTGCCTAGATAAATGAGTTTAGTGGCATGGAATTGTCGGGGTGTGGGTAGCCCGAGTGCAATTCCTGATCTTAAGTACCTCATTCGGCGCTTCAATCCGGACCTTTTATTTTTAAGTGAGACTCTAGCTCACCGTAATAAAATTGAAGAACTTCGTTTGTTGCTTGGTTACGACTCTTGTTTTCATGTAGACCGCACCGGTAGAGCCGGGGATTTAGCTTTATTTTGGAATAATGCTTTTAACTTTCAGCTTGTAAATTTTTCTAGCAATCACATCACGGTTGAAATTGTTAACAATGTTACTGGTAGTTGGCGGGTCACCGGCTATTATGGCTATCCTAATGGCGGCCGTAGAATAGCCGCTTGGGATTTCCTTCGACAACTTTCCTCCAAGTTTTCAGGTCCCTGGTGCATCTTCGGAGATTTCAACGACATTTTAGATGCAAGTGAAAAAAGGGGGTGTCATCTTCGTCCCCAATGGCTTATTAATGGCTTCCGTCAAGCTGTTCTTGACTCAGGATTATCCGACGTTCCGGTTGAAGGTTATCCGTACACGTGGTTCAAGAGTCTTGGTGGAAGAAAGGTTAGATCGTGCACTTGCTAATGATTTGTGGTTTAATATTTTTCCGAATGCTACTGTTGAAACTCTTGTGGCACCTACTTTTGATCATTATCCTATTCTTGTGAATATTGCGCCTACGCCTCGGACTCAAATTCACAAACGACATTTTCGCTATGAGAATGCGTGGCATCTTGAACCGGGGTTCAAGGATCTTGTTACTAACTCTTGGCAGGAATATTCTTCGAGCACACTTTTACCAAAACTTTCTTCATGTGCGGAAGACATATGGGTGTGGAAAAAATCGCATTGTCACAGGTTAAAGAAGGACATTGAAGCTTGTCGACAACAATTGCACGAAACACGCCTTGGAGCTAGTGGTGAAGATCAGGTGCGTATGCTCGAGCTTAGAAGACGTATGCAGCGGCTATTGTCCCAAGATGATGCTTATTGGCGACAACGTGCCAAAACTCATTGGTACAAGGATGGCGACCGCAATACAAAATTTTTCCATGCCTCCGCTACAGCTCGTAAAAAGGTAAACCGTATAAACTCCCTTGATGATGATGCTGGTAATAAAATTACTGATGAAACTGGGTTACGTGAGGTTGCACGAAATTACTTCGTAAATATTTTTCAAAAACAAGGAGGTGAGCTCACCCCGGTTATTGATGTTATTCATACTTCTATTTCTACTATCGATAATGATAAACTCACAGAACCTTTCACGAAGGCTGAATTTCATTCTGCTATTTTTGCTATGCATCCTGATAAATGCTCAGGTCCTGATGGTTATAGCCCGGGTTTCTATCAACAGTTTTGGAATTTATGTAGCGATGATATTTTTAAAGAATGTTGTGCTTGGCTAGATACGGGGCAATTTCCTCCCAACTTGAACATAACTAGCATTGCTTTAATTCCCAAAGGCTCCTCGCAGGTTAGTATGAAGGATTGGCGGCCTATAGCGCTATGCAATGTCTTATACAAAATTGTGTCGAAGGTGTTAGCCAATCGGTTGAAGCTTGTCTTGTCCCAATGTATCTCCGACAACCAATCTGCTTTTGTTCCGGGTCGCTCCATTTTGGATAATGCCATGGTAGCAATTGAGGTGCTCCATTTTATGCAAACTAAGACACGAGGCGATGATAGGTACGTAGCCTTGAAACTTGACATTAGCAAAGCCTATGACCGTATGGACTAGGAGTACTTGTGTGCTGTGATGGTTAAAATGGGTTTTCATGAGCGATGGATCCACTGGATGAGTATGTGTGTTGAATCGGTGGATTATTCTGTTCTTCTAAATGGGGAACAGGTTGGCCCTATTATTTCGGGGCGCGGTCTCTGCCAAGGGGGTCCTCTCTCTCTCCGTACTTGTTTATTATTTGTGCCGAAGGCTTGTCCGCACTTATTCGTGATGCGGAATCTCGCGGTGAACTCACCGACACGAAAATATGTCGCAGAGCACCTTCTGTTTCCCATCTTTTATTTGCTGACGATTGTTTTCTTTTTTTCAAAGCAGATGAAAATCAAACAAATGTTTTGAAAAACATTCTGACGACGTATGAAACTGCTTCTGGCCAGGCTATAAGTTTACCTAAATCCGAAATTTTTTGTAGCAGGAATGTCCCTGATCTTCTTAAACAAACAATTACAGATATCCTTGGGGTTCAGGTCGTTTTGGGCACGGGTAAATATCTTGTCTTACCTTCTATGATAGGTCGCAATCGCAATGCAACTTTTGCATTTATCAAAGACCGCATATGGCAGAAAATCAACTCTTGGAGTGGTAAATGCTTATCAAAAGCTGGACGCGAGGTAATGATTAAATATGTTTTGCAGGCTATACCTTCTTATGTTATGAGTATCTTCCGCTTACCAACCACTTTGGTTGATTCCATTGAGAAGATGATGAATTCTTTCTGGTGGGGCCATGGTCGATCCTCACAACGGGGCATTCATTGGATGAGTTGGGAGAAATTATCTGCACCAAAGATGCATGGAGGTATGGGTTTCAAAGATCTTTCTGCTTTTAATCTTGCTATGTTAGGTAAACAGGGTTGGAAATTCATTGCGGAACCGGACTCGCTTGTAGCCCGTATTTTCAAAGCGCGCTATTTTCCTAACGGTAGTTTCCTCACGGCAAGGATTGGTCACAATCCTAGTTACGTATGGCGCAGTATTTTGGGCGCTCGATTCATAGTGCGGGGAGGTGCAAAATGGAGTATAGGTTCGGGTGCGACTATCCCTATCCTTAATGAACCGTGGTTACCCAATGGGGAGTGCATTCGTAGTGATATACCTGGAGCTCATTTTGTTGCACATTTTAATATTAATAGTCTGATGAATTTACATGCCAAAAGTTGGAACGAGCTTGCAGTTCGACAGGTTTTCAGTGTCGATATAGCTAACAAGATTTTACACACACCCCTTATCCCCCAGGTCGACGCTGACAGAATTATTTGGAAAGCGGAACGGAATGGACGTTACTCGGTTCGTAGTGCTTATCGACCATGTGTTTCTGAGTTGGTTGATTCTTCTCATTTGTGGCGCCCGGGGTATTGGACTGGCATATGGAACCTCCAAGTTCCTCCGAAGGTAAAAAATCTGATCTGGCGTATTTGCAGGGGCTGTCTACCGACACGAGTACGACTGCTTGACAAAGGCGTCAATTGTTCGACGAACTGCGCTAGTTGTGATTCGGAGTTTGAAGATTCTGCCCATGTTTTCTTCAATTATCCGTTTGCTACCCAGGTCTGGCACAGAACCGGTTTGTGGGGCTCCATCCACCACGCGCTTTTGACTACCTCGTCGATTACAGATGCTATTTTCTCGATTCTTCAGGTATTGTCCACTGACTTATTGCAGCGTTTCGCAACCATGCTCTAGAGCATTTGGAAACACCGTAACCTTAAAGTTTGGGACGACGTTACGGAAACTAGTGCGCTAGTAGTGGAGCGCGCCCGAAACATGGTTGTTGACTGGCAGTTAGTAAACTCCAATGACGTTCGGGATTCCATTGCGTCACCTACACCGGCGCCAACTCACAATGGGGGTCCTCCTGTATCGACTCTCCACACGGTCGTTCGTTGGCAACGCCCTTTGATGGGACGATACAAATGTAATATCGACGCTGCTTTCTCAAATTCTCTTAATCGAACAGGTATTGGTATTTGTATTCGGGACCAAGATGGTAGTTTTGTGTTGGCAAAAACTGTGTTACACCCTTGCTTCCTTCCGGTAGATGTGGGCGAAGCACTTGGTTTGTACTCAGCGTTACAATGGCTCAGTGACATGCAGCTTGATAATGTGGATTTCGAAACAGATTCTAAGTTGACGGTTGATGCTTTTCTTTCCAACAAGAATGACACATCGAAATTTGGTTGCATTATTACTTCTTGTCGTTCTTTGTTTACGCATTTATTTTCTAACTCTAGGGTGGAGTTTGTTAGGCGACAAGCTAACGGGGTTGCTCATGCACTTGCAAGAGACACCGCGTTTCTGTCTAGTCCCGCTATCTATTATGAAATACCCAATTGTATTGAATCTATTATTATCAATGAAATGCTATAAGCATGTTTCCTTCAAAAAAAAATCATTATAGTGCATCCTTACGTTAATCAATTGTTAAATAAATCAAAACCCTTTTTCTCAGCCATCTTATAGCATCTATACCTAACTAAAATATTGTTTCACAAGTGATCCCTTACTTAATGGCTGTGAAACTTTGGCTTGCTTCACAAATTATTCCGTTAACATTTCTATATTGGTTTCCAACTTTTGATCATAATATAAAAGGACACAAAATTTGTTTTTGTTAATCATTCATCATATATTACAATACAACCTCACTAACATATTCATTCCACCATTCAAAGGTTAAGAGATGGCTGAAGCAGTCCTTGAAATTGTGCTTGATAATTTGAGCTCACTTATTCAAAAGGAGATTGGTCTCTTTCTTGGTTTCGATCAAGACCTACAGAGGCTGACAAGCTTGCTGACAACAATCAAGGCTACACTTGAAGATGCTGAGGAGAAACAATTCACTGACAGAGCTATCAAAGATTGGCTGCTAAAGCTCAAAGATGCTGCTCACGTCCTCGATGATATCTTGGACGAATGTGCTACTGAAGCATTGGAAATGGAGTACCAAGGATTCAAGTATGGACTATCATACAAGGTACAAAGTTCTTTCTTATCCTCGTTTCATCCCAAGCATGTTGCTTTCCGTTACAAACTTGCTAAGAAAATGAAGAGGATAAGAGAGAGGCTAGATGAAATTGCTGCAGAAAGGAGTAAGTTTCATTTGATAGACGTGGATAGAGAGAGAAGAGGTGGAGTCCTAGATTGGCGGAAAACCACCTCAATCATTACTAAACCGTTAGTCTATGGAAGAGACGAAGATAAGGATAGAATCATAGACTTTTTGGTTGGTGATGCATCAGAAAATAATGAATTATCAGTCTATCCAATAATAGGTTTGGGCGGACTAGGCAAAACAACACTTGCCCAAATCATCTTCAATCATGAGAGTATAGTCAATCACTTTGAGCTAAGAATTTGGGTGTGTGTTTCAGAAGATTTCAGTTTGAAGAGAATAACTAAAGCCATCAAAGGATCAGAAACTAAAAAGGCTTCTCAAGATTTGGATCTAGATCCACTACAAAGAAGACTTCAAGATCTATTACATAGAAAAAGATATTTGCTTGTTTTGGATGATGTGTGGAATGAAAACCAAGAGAAATGGGGCAAGTTGAAATCTTTATTGGCTTGTGGAGGAAAGGGTTCTTCGATTTTGGTCACTACTCGTCTTTAAAAGGTAGCAGAAATCATGAGAACGGTGCCTCTTTATGAATTATCAAGGCTATCTGACAAAGATTGTTGGGAATTATTTAAACAACGAGCTTTTGAACCAAATGAAGTAGAACATGAAGAGCTTGTGGTCATAGGGAAGGAGATACTAAAGAAGTGTGGAGGAGTCCCTCTTGCAGCCATTGCACTAGGAAGTCTTTTGCGTTTTAAAAGAGAAGAAAAAGAGTGGCTCTATATCAAGGAAAGCAAGCTATGGAGTTTACAGGATGATGATTATGTCATGCCAGCCTTGAGATTAAGTTTCTTGAATTTGCCAGTGAAATTGAGACAATGATTTTCCTTCTGTGCAATATTTCCGAAAGATGAAATAATAAGAAAGGAATTTCTAATTGAACTTTGGATTGCAAACGGATTCATTTCAGCTAATCAAATGTTGAAAGCAGAAGATGTTGGTGATGAGGTGTGGAAAGAATTATATTGGAGATCATTTTTCCAATATACCGAGACAGATGAATCTGGGCAAACGACAATATTCAGAATGCATGATCTTGTTCACGATCTAGCTCAATCTGTTACACAAGAGGTTTGTTGCATTATAGATGACAATGACTTACCTACTATGTTTGAAAGAATCCGCCACCTCTCAATTGACCGGAGAAATTCGTTTGAGAATGTCAGTTCAATCCCGTTGCACCATGTCAAATCATTGAAGACCTACATGGAGTGGAACTTTGATGTCATTGATGCTGGCCAACTTTCCCCTCAGGTATTGAAATGTTATTCTTTACGAGTGCTTTTGAGCAATAGACTACACAATTTGTCAACTTCTATTGGTCGTCTAAAATATCTAAGATACTTAGATATTTCTGAAGGTCGCTTCATGACTCTTCCAAAATCTCTCTCCAAACTTTACAATTTACAAGTCTTGAAGTTAGATTACTGTTATTTTCTAGAAAAGTTTCCTGATAGTTTGACACGCTTAAAATGTCTACAACATCTATCTTTGAGAGGTTGTAATTCACTGTCAAGCTTTCCCCCACATATAGGGAAGCTGACTTCCCTAAAGACTTTAAGCAAATACATTGTTGGCAAGAAAACGGGGTTCCTGTTGGAAGAATTAGGACTACTTAACCTCAAAGGAGAGTTACACGTCAAGCACTTAGAGAGAGTAAAAAGTGTAACAGATGCCAAAAAAGCCAATTTGTCAAGGAAGAACCTAAACCGAGTGTGGCTGTCATGGGAGAGAAATGAAGTCTCCCAACTACAAGAAAATGTTGAGCAGATTCTAGAAGTACTTCAACCTTCTGCGCAACAACTTTATTCTTTTGGAGTGGGAGGATATCCAGGTGCACATTTCCCACAATGGATATCTAGCCCTTCTCTCAAAGATTTAAGTTCTTTGGAACTAGTGGATTGCAAGAGTTGTTTAAACCTTCCAAAGTTTTGGGAACTGCCTTCTCTAAAGCATCTAAGAATATCCAACATGAGTCATGTTGTATACATAGTCGATGAGTCTTGCGATGGAGAAGGTTTAATGACTTTAAAATCCCTTTACTTGGAGAAGTTGCCAAACCTGATAAGGCTATTCAAGGGAAGAAGGAGGTAATATGTTCCCGCGCCTTAAAGCACTTGAAATCGCTGAATGTCCTAATTTTTTGAGCTTTCCATGGCTTCCATCTCTCAATGATTTGTATATACACGGGAAACTTAATCGAGAAATACCAAGTTCAATTCATAAACTAGGTAATCTTGAATCCCTACATTTCTCAGATAATGAAGACTTAATTTACTTTCAAGAAGGAATCCTAAGAAACCTCGCTTCTTCAGTAAAGACATTTGGTTTTCATCGGCACACCAAGCTTAAGATACTCCCAACTGAAATGATTCACCTTTATTCTCTCCAACAACTGTATATTAACTATTGCAGAAACATTAAGTCATTAACAAATGAAGTTTTGCAAAGTCTACAATCTCTCAAGGTGTTAGAAATTATGGGGTGCGATAAGTTCAACATGTCATCAGGTTTTCAATATCTAACTTGTCTTGAGACATTGGCGATTGGTAACTGTTTGGAAGTGGAAGGTTTCGACGAGGCTTTACAAGATATGACTACTTTGCAATCTTTAATATTGTCTAATCTTCCAAACCTAGAATCATTGCCTGAGTGCCTCAAAAACCTTACAGTGCTTCACAAATTAAACATTTGTGTGTGTCCCAAATTGGCTTGTCTTCCAACGAGCATCCAACACCTTAGTGATCTGGAAATACTAAGTATTTATGGTTGCCCCGAATTAGAGAAACGATGCCAAAAGGAAATAGGCGAGGACTGGCCAAAAGTAGCTCATGTTCAGTATATTGACATACAAAGTGGGAAATTAGGTTACTTTGGACATGGTGGTTGGTATTTTGAGAACGATGTCGATGCGGGTTTCTTATTGCACGCTTTATAGCTTGCAACATCTCAGAAGTTGTGCACATGTAGATCACTAAATTTACCAGGTACTATATTAGAAAATTTTAGACTTTTTGAGTTATTTATTTGGTTTATGCCAAACAATTTCTCTATATGGTTTATGCCAAACAATTTCTTTATAGCCTAGGTACCTTCTTGCTTGAGAAAGCTTCTTGCTGCATCAAATGCTTCTTTTTGGAGAACAAGATGGGTATATACAAGGGTAGCTTTTCTGCATAATGGTTTGTTCTCTCTTCTGTATTTGTTGCATGCATACTTATCATGTGATTATATTTCAATGGGAAATGTTAACTGGGACACTAGTTAAGGACCTTAAATGATAACCTTTTATGAAAGCTTATGTAATCAGTGCATTGGAAATTGAAAACTTTGACATTTTTAAAGAATAATTACTTAATTTAGAATGCTTAAAAAGTGTTCCGGGGCACTCGTTAACAAGAACCTATTTCAATTATCATTATAAACTTCTACAATAAACGATATATGAGAAAGACACACAATTTTAGATACGATTATATGAGCTTAGACATATGGTCAAATAATATGGTCACTTATTTTATACTATCTTCAATATGGATTTCTAATGTAATTTATACATTCTCACTGCAATTTTAATCAATACAGAACACCTGCAAAATTTGTAAAAGTGGGCTCTATTCGTGACTCAACCAAGTTAAATTTGTTTATATTCAAGATTAGAGGGAGTGTATGAGGAACAAGTAAGACAAAAATTGCAGTGGAAGATGCAACGGGGCAAGTAACTGAAGGAGGCTTATTTGACAGATGAATAAAAGATTTTGGCATTGGCTAAACTTTATGGAAGTGGGATTGTTGTTGAGATTGACATGATCATACAAAGTTCTATGGAGGATCTTATCCTATCTATATGAAAAGTGGGAAGCAAACTTGTGAAATGTTTCAGCAAATGGGAATATATAATATCTATCTCGAATAATTATGTGCTTCTAATTATTTTTGGAAGTATAGTTCATGGGATATGAATTTACATGTTGGTATTTTAGCATATTTTAATTCAATTTTATTGTAAACTAGAGTGTTGATTTATTTATTTTCTCCATTGTATATCAGTATAATCATATGGTTATTTTCCAACCCTTTATGTAGTAGTTTTTTTTTTTGGGTCTATAGACAAACAACGCCTGAAACTCATGCACAACTACAAGGCTCTCATGCACAACTACGAGATCTCAGCCTCGTTCGGATGGATTGCCAGTGTTACCAAACAACAAATGTGCATCATATGTGCATCACACACAAAAATGTTTAAAATATCTGATATTATATATAGTTAGTTTTCTATTTATTTATGCTACTATTATTTTTAATTGAATTAAATATGTAAAATTTATTTTTAAGATATTTACTTCAAAATTAATATTATTTAATATATAGGGCTTTTTGCAAAACATGTCATTTTGCTTCAAGGGACTGCACAAGCTTTTAGAAGTATGCAGTATGCACTAAACTAACAACCATAGGTATTTGGCTTCAAAGGTGGTTGCACCTACGTGTAGTTAGTATGTGCCAAATGCCATTGTATCCATATTAGTAAAAATTTATTAATAATTATATAAAGCCAAAACACATACAAGAAATAATTATGTTCATTTATCCAAATTGTAACGACCAGGGGGATAAGACTTGGTTGTTGTCGTATCCAAATTGTAATATCGAAGTGGGTTTATATCAATCAAAGAACAATTACCAACATAAAGAGGCATCGAAAATTGAAAGCACTGTGACTAAAAGTTTTTTGAATAACAAGCATGAATGTCCATAAAAAAAAACAAGCAACACTCACTTCGTTAACAAGCCCAGCTACAACCAAAAAACACAAATGTGTTGACAGGAAAGACATTTTTCATATACTGTTAAGTTGGGAATCAACTTTCTAACCATTCTAGATGTTCCAAAGAATTTATCCTTATTGTTTCTTTTGCTCGTAACCGTCTTTGAATTCTGTGCTCTTCAATGCTTTTAACTTTCTGTATCCTACATCAGTTCCAAATATCCTGATACATCCCAATTCCAAGGCATTACTAAATGTTAGTTAAGTTAAGCCATCATAAAAAATGAAGTAAATCGTCAATTTGGTCCCAATATGTGTGAGGCAGTGTCACTATAGTCGTTGAGTATATTTGAATTACAAAAGCATCCCAGAATGTGTCTTTTGTTAGTGATTTCATGGACTAAACTGTTGAAATAGAAAAAACATTCGACGGTTAAATTAACAAATGAAAGATATATTCAAGGACCAAACTCACTAAGGAAAGACACATTCAAGGATGTTTTTTGTAATTTTTATACATTTTGGGACTAAAATGACCTTTTACTCTGAAAAAAGAAACAAGTATCGTTAAAGGAAAATATGTTTGATGCTTACCGGTCCATGTAAGTGAATGTTGATGAATAGTTTCCGGACTTGGTGTACAACAAACGATGATGATAATCGTGGAAATCAGATCTGAAAAATTGAGGATACAAAGTTTAACAGTAAGTACAACAGCAGAATGAACCAACTAGCTGATATTAGGCAAAGGTGAAGGAACTTGAGACTGACCCGCCATATAAAGGAAGGAAGTTTGAGGGACTCCATGGGAAATGGTAACCGCAATGTGCCTCAACTGTTTCTAAGACTCTCACAACCATCCATAACCACAAAGTTATCAAGTGGGGCCCAGTGATGGCAGGACCAACAATGGTTGCAAACCCAAGGAAAAGTATTTCAGCAGGATGAGCATATTCCGAAGTAAGTCCAAATGGTGTCGCATACCTTCACAATACAGCAAAACCCTATAGTTGTTCATAGATGATCAATATAACAAGCCAAAATCGCAGAACACACGTAACACTCACTCATGATGTACACTGTGGATATGCTTGTATAACCATTTTGTGTGCAATATCCTGTGTCCCCAGTAGAATATGAAGTCCTCCAATATGAAATAAAACATTATTTGAGTTAGAATTATGTTCCTGCAAAACCAAATTTCATCTTGTTAAGTAATCTAAATACAAACGCATTCCAAATATTTGCAGGAAAAGAACCTAACAAGGGACTCAAAAGAAGGTGAAAGTACCAGGACGGTAGGGGAAGACTACTCTGCATGCCCATGTATCTGAAGACGGGATATGAAAAAATCATAACAGGTAGATTGACACCGAAATGATATAGCAACAGGCGAACAATACATTTATCCTGAGCTTCAGGGCTATTATTTTTCGCCTGCATGAAATGAAGCATTAGTAACACCAATAGATTTATATATAGAGCTATGTATTTACATATGAAAGGGGAAAACAATTGTAATTTCCTGTCAGTATTGTGGGAATTCGTTTAATACAATAATCAAATATAGCATGCACAAGCCTCAAAAAGAGAAGGAAAAAAAATTAATTGAACACTCTCAATAAGTTATTCAAACTAAACCACTGCAGCATGTAGTGTGGATTCTGTTGCAACCACAAGTATTGCAGCCGCATCATGTGACATGAACTGGAAACTAAAAGGACCTACATTTGGAGAGATATATTGTGTGAAAGGCCAACTAAAAGGCTGACAATCAACACCAAAAGTAATTATTAGAATAACCTATCAGTATCAACACCTATGTTATGTAATACATACAGATAAGGAAGAAGTTGAAAAGGGAAATATCAAGGAACTTTCACTTGTAAAGGTCTAGATAGCACTGTTCTTAGAACAATGGAAAGCAGACAGTGTTATTGATTATGCATTTGGCGATTGTTAAAAAATCCACAACCACAATCTGCCATGGCCGATATTTGACAACATTGTGAAAGCAGGGTCAAGTGAATAATTGAAATGAATAACAATGTGTGTGCTATCGAATATGCATATTATGTCAGAGCGAACATTGTTGGAATGGTTCAGTTATGAAAGATTTACTTCCAAATACAACAAGCGACATAATTCATAACAATTGGAACATAGGGTATGTTTGCGAGTTGGATTTTGGATGGGAAGGCTTTGGAGGATTCGCTGTATATTCGATATTTTTAAAAAAATTGAAAGAACAACATGATACATGAGCATACATTATCATGTTCTTTTAATTTTTTAAAATATCAAATATATATCAAAATATAGACTTATCCCTCCAAAACCCTCATGTCCAAAACCCTCCAAAAACCAACTCCTAAACACACCCATAAGGAAGAATGAAGAATCTACAACATAAAGGTAAAGAATAAATTTTGTCAACTGCAGACCTGAATCTTGTACTTGCTCAACCAACCAGCCCTCTCGATCCATACAAAAGGAAGTCCAGATAGGAAGAAAACACTTTCATGTAGAAAGAAACTTCCCAAGCATGCCAGTTGAAAATCACTAAAATGTGTGATTAAGTACTGCGGCTCAAAAAAAGTAAAACGAAAAATAAAATCAGAGAATTTCAATAAAAGGAACAGCCATCAATTCTGTTTTTGCAAAATATAGTACAATTATGTATGCATGCAATCTCACAAGAATCTGAAAACCAAAATCACATCAAAGCACAAGAAATCATGTCCAAAACATGATAAATGAAATCACTGAAGCCCTTGCTTTGCAATTTTCGCGCACTGCTGTTGTTAAATATTTCAATAACTCTTAACCTATAAGCATCTTAAAATCCACATTAGCTCAAAACTATGTGCATATTTGGATTGACGATTAGTTTGGTGGAATCTTATTAGCATCATGATTTTGTAGAAGTTATAAAGTGTAGTTTTTGCCGAAAACCAGTGGCACATCATGGTTCTTTCTGTCAATTCAAACAACGTATTACATCGAAGATTCAACCATCATCTAATTTTCACAACATATGAATGGACCAACAAAAATTAAAAAGGAAAAATTCCATGATTTCAAAAACTTATAATAAAACACTGATCTACAAAAAAGAATCTAGTTGATATCAAAGTAAAAGCATTTCAAATAGAGCAGCAATCTAACATTGTTCACATTACCATCAAAACAAACACAATTCATAGTTCCAATCACCACAAATCCTATTTCTCATTCCTAATTCAAATTTCCATTAATATTCTCATCAAATTTACAAAAGAAATGAAGGAAAAGAAAAATTAACAATAATTAGTTAAATTAAATCTGACAATAAACCCTGAAATCTAAAACATAGAAAAAAGATAATAAATTTGTGAACCAAAAAAAGCACAGAATCAAAAAGTTGAAGGAAAAGGAAGGAGGAGAGAGAGAGAGAGAACCTGCCAGCCAGATTCGAAGATGGAAGCCATAGAAGAAGAGATTTGAGAATGTGTGATGGAGAAGTGAGGGATGATGAGAGAAGCGGCAGGCAGCACCATCCAAGACACAACAAGTTAAACCCGACAGACAGACTGTATTAGCTCTTCTTAATCTTGCCACCTCTCTTTTTTTTTTTTGGGGGGTACAAATGTCATAATTTATTGTTTCATTTGTATTTTATTTTAAAATAAGAATAAATGGTAGCTATCAGTTTAAAATGAATGATATAGATTAAAAAATAAGAGTAAATAGTCACATTAGTCTTTGACTCTGCACCTCGCTGTCACATAGGTCCCTGACTCCGGATCAAATACAAAGAAGTCTCTGACTCTGCACTTCCGTTATCACTTCAGTCTCTGACGTTAAATAATTCTGTTAAATGTGTCACAAGGACTAAAGTGAAAGTAGAAAATTGTCATTTTAGTTCCTGAACCAAAAATCAATATCCTCAACTTGAATCTAAAATCTCTAAATCCCTAAATCTCAAATCCTTAAATATCATCCCTAAATCCCTTGAATTGAAAATCTCAAATCCATAATTTATTATCTTATTTGACAATATTAATATAACATCTTTTTTTTCAAAATATAGCGTTTTTTTATTTAAAATTAAAAAAATAGAGATTAATAATATCAACGTAATTTTTTTTCGTTACTCAATTTGTTGTTTAATGTTGTGGACAAAGTTTTACCATTAAGCATAAAAAAAATACATAAAACTTTCAATACAATTTATAGAAGATACATTTTTTTTTTGTCAAAATATAGCTTTTTTATTTAAAATTAAAAAAATAGAGATTAATAATATCAACGTAATTTTTTTTTGTTACTCAATTTGTTGTTTAATGTTGTGGACAAAGTTTTACCATTAAGTATAAAAAATACATAAAACTTTCAATACTAATTTAAAGAAAAAAAGTCTACAATGTTTAGAAAAAGTCACTTTTTTTTTTGACAAGAGAAAAAAGTCACATATTGGGGTATATTTTTTTTAGGGATTTAGGGATGACATTTAGGGATTTGAGATTCAAATTGGAAATATTGATTTTTGGTTCAGGAACTAAAGTGATCATTTTCTACTTTCACTATAGTGTATGTGACACACTTAACAGAATTATTTAACGTCAAGGATTAAAGTGATAACGGAAGTGCAGAGTCAAGGACTTCTTTGTATTTAATTCTGAGTCAGGGACCTATATGACAGCGAGGTGCAGAGTCGGGGACTAAAGTGACTATTTACTCAAAAAAGTTATGTGTGAATTCTCTCACTCACTCTCATGTTTCAATTCTCACTTGTTTACTAAAACAAAGATATAGTAATTTATGTGTATCAATGCTGTGAAGATTTTTTATATCATCTGGAATTTGTTTAGAGTTTGCACTCTTGGGGTACGTTTGGTTTGCAAAACATTAAGTGCCGGATAAAATAGTACAAAGCATAACAGCACAATACAAGGCAGAACAGCATAGAACAAATTTTTATGGTATTGAATAATTTTTTGTTTTATATGATTTTCGAGGGACAAAATGTTATTTTGGTGTTTTAGACAACTTGTACGTGGGACAAAAAGTTGTGACGTGGTTTGGTGAGGGACAAAAAATTCAGTTTTTGTCCTGTCCCTTGCCTTCAGTTTGTCCTGTCCCCGAAACAGTTTTACAAATCAAACACTGGACAACTGGAGTTGTTTTGTCCTGTCCTTCATTTTTTAACAAATTAAACGCATATGTGTTTGCTAAAATGGTCGAAGAACTCATTTTATCGATGTATTGACATTAATGAGTAGTATGGAGAAGGTTTTTGATATTAAATGAATAATGACATCTATGTATTTGATAATAATCTAGACAATGAGACAAATTTGATACTAATAATTTTCGATTCTAATTATATCTTTTACCTTTGATTGCATAACCAAAAAAGATTGGTGTTCTAACCAAATGATTAAACTTAAGTACTCCTTCTGGTCATATTTATAAACAAAAAACTACTTTTTAGGTTCGTTGAATATCAAATGTATTTGATCTATAATATAGATCAAATACATTAGTTATTCAGTGAACCTAAAAAGTAGTGTTTTGCTTATAAATATGACCGGAAGAAGTTAATGAACTTCATCAAATAATAAATTATTTGGAGAACCAAACTCGATTCTTATGTGTAACGGTTAGGCTTTATTTATCTCAAGTCGAACGTTAGATTATTAAAGTTCTGTTCTTCTGCCGGTAATTGAAGGGTTAGAAAAATTAGTGTTCTACTGTAATTTTATGGATCATTCAATCCTATAGTACTCCCTCCGTCCTAAATTATAAGCAAAAAAATCTCATTTTCTTTGTCCCAAAATATAAGCAAAAAAGATCAACTTTTATGTTCTTTCAAAAAAATCATTTTTTCCAAAGTAAAATTAAATGCAAATTGCATTCAATTTGTTCTCCTTTCTACTCTCTCCATACTCATTAACCAATAAGAATTGTTTTTACATCTTTCCATGAAACTTATTCCAAGAATAATACAAAAATTTATACCTCAAACTACTATGTTTTTGTTTTTTTTAATAAGTGTGGATTTGTGTTTTTTGCTTATAAATTGGGACGGAGGGAGTATAAATTATTATACATTTATATTCTCTTTTTATAAGCAAATTTATTATACCGAGTACAAGGGTACTATACATTTTTATGTTATATCCATGTTGATTATTTTTATTTTTTTGTTTAAAGGTAATTTGCTTAGCAGAAAGAAGATCCTTTAGAACCTTGTATTAAATATAAATAATGTCAAATACTTTTTCGACTAAGATATTGTTTATTGAGCCATACAACTAACAGATCTTAACCTTTAGTTTTCTATATATAAATAAACTAGAAAGTGTCGGATCATAAAATTAAGCTACATGTGAGTTTGTTTTGTTTCACATCACATGCAATAAAGTTTAGCTAATTGTAGTATCGATGGTCCATCGGTGACGTGCTCTTTTGACGGCCAAATGACTATTACTCTATTTGATTTCATTTCTGAAGAAGAAAAATTTAATTTTGGTATGCTAAAATCGAATTTGACGTGTTAAAGATATTTTTGTGGAAGAATTTATTCTAATATGAAACTAGAACTTCACAATAAGAAAAAAGACATTTTGCGACGGTTAAAATGATGGATTGTGATGGTTCTCAGGGTCGCATATGGTTATTTGTAACGGTTTTCCAATAGTCGAAAAAATTGGTGTCGTAACAGATTCGAAGTCGACTCCAAAGCCTTGCTAGGGTAGGGGGAAATTTGAGGCTTGAAAATGCTTATTACATGTTATCAATCGATAAAATATTTATATCAAGTTTTAGATTCAGATTTAGATTGGTTAGACCATCTTATACGTTTGAATTTTGTTATCATTTTCTAATGCCAATGATGGTGTCTTTCTTAGCTTTATTTGAGCTATGAAATGAAGTTAAACGGTCATTAATTAATGAGTAATTAATTAGCCTCCTTAAAATAATTACACCCTCCTATCACTAATAAGACCATTATAAGACTATTCACAATGGTTTCAACACTCAACACACACTTTTTCTTTTCTCAACACTCCACGTTATTTTTTCTCTCTTTCATCTAATAATTCAACACTCATTCAACTTTTACACTGTCCAATGATTTTTCATTCAACACTCTACCCCACCACTTTTTATACCCCACCACTTTTTATTTCATATTCTTATTTAATTTTATATTTTTGTTTTTATGATTACATAAAATTGCAATTATCTATTGTAATTAAATTAAAATAATGAACACTTAACAATTTATCCTTTTTTTAAGGAAACAATTTATCTTTTAGATTTTTGTAAAAACAAAATTTATTTAAATAATTTATTTTTATTTTCTTATCTTATATTATTAAGGCTTAAATAGGTCTTTCGTCCCTGCAAATATAGGTCATTTGAATTTTCGTCCCTGAAATTACTAATCCTTCTATTTTGCCATTGCAGATATTAATCATTTGACTTTTGGTCTTAATTAGTTTTTTTTTCTGAGGCAGGATGTCATTAGTGACGTGGTGCCCATGTGGCAAGTGATGATTGGGCGAAGTGGTTGACTTAAATAGGTCTTTCGTTCCTGCAAATATAGACTATTTGAATTTTCGTCCCTGGAGTTACTAATCAGATATAATTAGGACCATTTTTCAAATGATTAATATTTGCAATGGCAAAATGGAAGAATTAGTAATTTCATAGACGAAAATTCAAATGACTTATATTTGCAGGGACGAAAGACCTATTTAAGCCTATTATTAATAAAAAAAAAAAGGTTCATCTTTCAATTAAATAAACTCTAGAAATAGCAATAGTCATTATCAAAACAAACAAACATTACAAATAACTTAAAATTACGTATGTATTGAGAACGTTGTTTGGAAAATTGATTTGAGTTTTGATAATTGTTGGAATTTTGGTAGCTAAATGGATAATTAGAACAATTCTGAGTGTTGAAAGGATTATTATTAGGATCCTTTTCACTAAAAAGAAGATTAAAACTTCAAAAGAAAAGCTAATAGAAAGATAATAATATTAAGATAGTGAAAAATTTCGTTTTTTTTTGTGTCCAAATCAAATGAACTAAGTCTCTATTTATAAAAAAAAATCATGAATTTTGGTAAAAAAATTTTTTTTAAAAAAATCATTTGCAATGAAATAATTGAGTTCAAATAATTAAGATGAGATAAATTCAACCAGCCAACGAACAAGCGCCACATATTCCATAATATCCAACCACCTCTTATCTCTCCGCGTCTGGCCCACGTCCACTCCCGCCTGTCTGGCGCGTGGGCATCACGCGCTCTGTCAACCACTCTTTGCGCGGAGCAGTCAACTAGTTGAGTGCTTTCATCACCTCTCTCATCCACATCATTTTTCAACAAGCTTCAACACACCATTGCACAATTATTAAGTGTTGAAATTGTCATTCAACACACCATTGCAAGACCATTTACAATGGTAAAAATCTTCAACACCCACTTTTTCTCTTCTCAACACTCCACATCATTTTCTCTCTCTTATTCAACACTCATTCAACTTTTACTCTCTCCAATGGTTTTTTTCATTCAACACTCTACCCCACCACCTTTTATTTCATATTCTTATTTAATTTTATATTTTTGTTTTTTGATTACATAAAATTACAATTATTGATTATAATTAAATTAAAATAATAAACACTTAACAATTTATTTTTTAGTTTTTTTGGAAAAACAAAGTTTATTAAAATAATTTATTTTCACTAAAAAGAATATTAAAACTTCAAAAGAAAAGTTAATAGAAAGATAATAATAATATTAAGATAGTGAAAAACTTGTTTTTTTTTTCTGTGTCCAAATCAAATGAACCAAGTCTCTATTTATAGACAAGAAAAATCATGAATTTTGGTAAAAAAAAAATTAAAAAAAATTAATTTGCAATAAAATAAATGAGTCCAAATTATTAAAATGAGAAAAATCCAGACAGCCAATCAGAATCAACCACGTGTCATTCATTATCCACTCAGCAATCTTCTCTCTCATCCGCCTGCAGCTCCACTCGCCCTTGTCGGCGCGTGTGGCACACGCGCCAGTTTCCTCAAACAGAAACGCGCCAAGTGTCCCTCGGTGTCGGCATTCAACATGGTTGAACTCATTCAACTTCTCTCTCCTCTACATCATTTTTCTATCATTTTCAACAATCTCATTGCAATGGTTCAACATGTTGAAGGTGGCTTTCAATAGGCTCAGTGTAAATGGTCTAACCTTCCCATCCCGTGACAATAACTAGAATAAAAAAAAAGGGAAATGGTCTAAGTAAAAATTTATTTTTAGATTTATTCAATAAATGATATATGTGGTCTATATCATATATTAAATGAACCTAAAAAATATAAATTTTTTATTATAATAATGATCAAAAGATGTAATAATTAATTATCATAACATATCAAGATTATTTAAAAAAAAACATACCAAGATGCATTATCCTCTAAAAAATATCAAGATGGATTATTATAGTTTAGTGGTTTTGGCCCACGGTTTACATTAGGACATAATTTTGTTTTTCAAGCACCTCAAAAAATTGCTTTGTTATATGTATAAGTTTTTTTTTTTTTTTTTTTACAAAAGTATGTACAGGTTAAAGGTAAATAATTAATGAGAAATAATATTTGTACAACCATTTTGATACAACTTTTGTACAACTTTTTCTTTCATACTCATATTATGTTTTTATTCTCTCTCTTTCTTTTTCTCTCTCTATTGTTTTTGATCAATGAAAAGAGAGAACAACAAGGTAATCTCAAAGGTTGTACCAAAATAGTTGTTCAAATATCACTACTCATAATTAATAGTACAAATTTTCTCCTCTCAAAAAAGAATAAGTACTCCCTTCAATAATTATTATAAGCAAAAATTCACTTTTAAAATACATTGAATAATTAATTAATTATTTAATGTATCTGAAAAATGAATTTTTACTTATAATAATAATCGAAAAGAGTATGATTTTTTTTCTTCACAAAAGATATTTAAAAGATGCATTATTATTTAAGAAAAATTATTAAAAAAATATGTCTACCTCATCCTTTATCACTTTATTCTTTTGGTCAGAATAAGATCTAAATTCTTGCCTATTGAATGAATGGTTTGTACTGTAGGATACGTTCAACTTAAAAAAGTCCCACACGTGACTTGGATCTGCTACTTTCCAGGTGAACAAAGTTTATATAAGCTTTTGTCAAAACAAGAAGGCTTAATTGCACTTTCCCCCCTATATTTTGCTAATTGTGTGATTTTGCATCCCCTCTTATTTTTTGAGCGATTTTGCACCTTATCTTTTTGCCCCCTTTCTGATTTTGCACTCAATCTTTGTGTTCAATTGCACTTTTGCCCCCTATCTTTTTGCTAATTGTGCGATTTTGCATCCTCTCTTCTTCTTTTTTGAGCGATTTTGCACCCCATCTTTTGCCTATTTCCCCTCTTTTAATGATGATTTTGAACAAAACACAATTAGCAAAAGATGGGGTGCAAAATCGCTCAAAAAAAAGAGGGGGTGCAAAATCGCACAATTAGCAAAAGATAGGGGAAAAAAGTGCAATTAAGCCAAACAAGAAAGTTATATAACCTTGGTCCTCTAAAAAACGAATGATAATATCAACAAAATTATACTGGAGTAATGTGTACTGGGTTAGGCTAACAAAAATATTCTTAAAACATTCGTGAAAGAAAGCAAAAATAGTAGGTTTATATTAGATTCAACAATATTTTAATTTTTTAAAGTTAAATTTATCATATTTCATTACTTCTCAATACAATATTTTTATTTTTATCTTTTTAATTGATTTTTTAAGGACACTATTTAACTTTCCCACATGTACTAATAAAATGACCACCAGTATTACTCCATCCGGTCTTATATATAATAAACAATTGACTTTTTAGATACATTTGATAATCGATGTATTTGGCCTAGAATGTATCCAAACACTTACAACACAAACCAAAGCTCTAACACATTACAGCCACTCAACTGAAGATAATTTAGATAATTCATTTTGCTAAATTGATTTTTGTTTAAGAGTGAAGAAATCAACAAATTCCAAGTTATTATAAACAATTATTAGTACCTACAAAGAGACATTTTAGGGTGCATATCCTATAACTTCATTCACACCTAAGTCTAACTTACTAATAACATGTTCCAATCCAATCCAAAATCACACAGAAGGGAAAAACTTGTTAAGGTTGAAAGGTAAAGAGTAAAACTCTTCACTCCTTGTATCTGTCTTGAATGAACTGAATCTGTCCCACCAATGCATGCCTCTGTCTTTACGAATTTGGTTGTCGTTTTTGTGCAAAGTTACATCGAAAAACAGTGCCAATATACCAGCAACAAATGCTCCTGATGAGAATGGGACATTGATCATGTCGTTGAACTGCCAAAATAAGAAATATTTAACACTTTTAGGTGCTTCGAACGAACAATTTTAAAAAATAATGCACATTCAACCAATGCTTTAAACACCGGAACAAATTGAACATGTCGGTTATTTATTTATCAATTGGTTCAACGGTCGTTAACCAACTGAACCAATCAATTTATGACTTAAAAGTATCGCTGGTTCGTTCGAACTCTGATTCGGTTTTTAAAATGTTGCATTAAACAATAAGATGGAGAGAACGTGTATATACCCATCTGGCATTAGTGTGCACTGGACCATAATGCTTAGTTGCTATGTACTCCTTGAAGTATTGTGGTACAGAAAATCCCATGTAAATAGAGAATCCAATAATGAATTTGGTTCTGAAGCTGTTCAAATTGCAAAACTGAAGGAAACTAAGTCCTGCAGAACCTGTATTAAAGAAAAATAATCAAATAAAAAAAAGGTTGAACAAATCAAACTTAAAGCCCCGTTTGGTGAAACAAATTAATTGAGCGCTTATAGAATAAGCACGTATCATATAAATGGTTATGAAGTTATGTCTACACTATTTCCATAAACTCAAATTATTTTTCTTATAAGCTATAAGTTGTTTTCATTAGCTATCATTGAGATCTTATGAAAATTAGGTGAAAATGCTTATGAAAATAGTTTACGAGCAAATCACAAATACTAACTTATGACCGTGGATAAGTACAATAAGTCAATCCAAACATGGTCTTAAACGAAATTATAACAAGCGAAACCCATATTATTTAGTTGATTATACATAGTTACATACCAACTAGAGAAAAGAGAAGGCAATATAATGCTGCAACTATTGGCATTGGGATTGAAGCAAACACAGCTCCAAATTTTCCTGCATATAAAGAAAACACTTCATAAGAAGTACACATTGGTTCACAAAGGAGGAAAGTAATTCTCAATATTCAGCCTTATGAACTTACCGAGAATGGAGAAAAAGATCATGAATCCGGCTGATATTTGAACAACCCTTCGACTACCAACCCGCGTCAAAGCTAACAGTCCAGCATTCTCACTAGGAAAAATTCAAGAATGTTTCTTAAAAATGATTCAGGCATACTCTCAGACTAAGAAAATGATATCATGTTTTGAACAAGAATCTTACATAGAAACTGATGATCCATTCCCGGTTCCAAAGATTCCGGATAATAGAATTCCTACACCCTGTTACATACGAAACAGTTACCAATGATGGTCACAAATGATAAGAAAAAAATGAAAATATGATTGCAGCATGATACTGATAATGGGTGGAATATGATCAGTAATCACTACTAGTTTTAACGCATGCAGATATTCATCATGTCATTTCTAATATGACAGTAGAGAGAATTCCACCGATTTAGATAGGACGAAAAAATAGTTTCAATTCACAGATATGTTTACCTGCCAACCAATGCCGCGGCTAAGTACCGAAGGTGGCACTGGAGTTGCACTTGCAAGCCTTGCAACAGCAATAAAACCACCAGTTGACTGCAGCAAATTGAAAAATATGTTAGAAACAATCATTAAAAATGTATGCAACAATCATGTATTTGCATGAATATAAATTGCAAGACAATAAGCTGAGAAAAACCATGGTATTCTAGAGAAGGACCTAAGTTCAAAATTCACTATACTCATCACTAAAATTAAAATAAACTAACCTCTATTTGTGCGACAAATGAAGCAGCCATCATAGCGAAAGCTTCTCCAGCATCAAATGTTGGAGCTCCCCATCGGAAAGGAGTTGGAGCGCTAATCCTGATTAATATATTTTATCAAAATAAATAGTTAGGAATTAACCAAAACTGAATCCATTTTTCTAGTCATAAAAGATATAGAAAATAACAAGTTTAATCGAACGCGTCCTCTAAAATATACCACTACCTAAAGTAAGGAATAAACGTTCACAAGACTCTTACCAAGATGCACCATGTATGAGTCCAGCACGGTCAGTTCTGCAAGTATCCTGAGTCTCATGTTCTGCGTTTTTATAAGCTTCACAACTAGTGAGAATAATAGCATAAACCCATACGATTATCACCGAAAATATAACCGCAAAGCGGGCGAAGATATGCCTTCCTCCTTTCATCATATGAGGCATGAACTGTTCAAAAAACACCCCTACTTTAGAATATAACACTAGCATGGAAGAAAGCAAAGGAAACAAAGAACCAACAAACTTTCACCTGTGAAAGGAATACTAGGACTACAATTTCTGGAAGTCCAATCTCAATACATTTTGCAAGCTAAGATTTAAAAGCCACAGTTAAGAAAGTATGAATCATAACAATGAATATGTTGATAATTCAAAAATGTAGGAAAAAAAATAAGGACTCGATATTGTTGTTGTAAATGTACATACCATTGGAAAACCTAACTCATAAAGTCCAAAGCCTGTCAGAGCAACCAAGGGAACAGCAGAGAGAGGGCTTATGAACCTAAAACAGAAGTTTGATGTAAAGGTTAATGTAAAATTTTCAACCCAACACAAAAGCTATTTTTTATCGTCTCTGCTAAAATCACAGTTTGAATGCGGGATTAATTTTGCCAAGCAGTGGCCAAATATTTGATTGTTGGCTAAAACCACACTTGACAGAGTGAGTAAAATTATTGTAACAAAAAACCAATGTGGCAAGAACGAACCTCACTACATGGCGCCAAAGGCCACTGAATCCAACAATAATTTGGAGGCTTGAAGCAACAATGAGCGCACCCTGCGTTCCACGCATAATCCTCTTAAACTTCTGCACATTGATCACAAATCAGATTGCCAGAAAAGGCTGTTGATATACCAAAAAAGACAAAACAATGAAAAATACAAGGTTTGTGATGAACCAACTTCCCGAGGATGCATAATGTCATCGTCGTAGCGACTGGCCAAGATGATTGAAATGGTAGTTGGCACAAATGTAAAGGATCCTCCGATAACTGCTGGTAGACGAGTCCCAAACAATGTTTGTATTAATGTGTTTATACCAGCCACAAACAAATGATTTTGAATCAGCATTGCTTTTTCTTCCTATTGAAACACAAATTAAGCTATTTGTTAAAAGAAAAAAACTATATAACATCATCAAAAATCAATTTTCCTTTTTTCTTACACATCAAGACTTACATTTCCTCCTCCCATCTGTGAAACTAGAGCGGTTGGTATCAAAACAGTTGTGCCCAACATCACCAAGTAATGTTGAAAACCAAGCATTATCGCCTCCGCTTCATTAGAATCATAATTCTAAGCTCAATAATCAACATTGAACACAAAGGTATAACACGAACTTGGATTAAACGCAGTCGGTGGTGGGTGCAGTCAACACCTCTAAACCATCCGATCAAGACCAAATGATTCAGATCTGATGACAGTTTTTATTTTCGTTCGATATAAAATTCCGAGGTTAAAATCTGGATCGTCTGATCTTGATCAGACGACTGCATGACTAGATTGACACTTGACTTCACTGAAATAAAAAGCAAAACAAGAAAATCTTCCTCATGAAATATTGAAGGACTAATAGATCATAAAGTTCAAAACTTTCAATCAAGTAGACAAACAAAAAAAGAATCAAACTCACAAAATCAAAACAAAAATACTTTACATAAACACATGAAGAAAAAATTATCTTAACGAGTTCTTCCAAAAAATAATCAAATTGATAAATGAAGAAAAATCATAATCACATTACAAATTAATAATCACTCTCATAAAAATAAAATAAAAACAAAAAACAGAAAAAGCTCAAATTTTTAACATGAAAACGTAAAAATGGATTCGAACTCACGCCAAGGTGGAGGACTTGTGATACAGTATGAAACATTTGGTAGTTGATCTTTCACTGGATGAGGTTGATACTCCTCTTGTTTAGGTGGTGGTGCACCTCCTCCTCCTCCACCTCCTGCCATTTTTCTTCTTCTCTTACTTCAATGAACTTGATTAATACAAATGTGAAATTTTTTTGTAACTTGTAATGCAAAATAAATTGTTTTCTTCTTTTTCTCTTTAATGGGAGTGAAATAGTCACATAATAAGGACAATGAAAAGTTAAGGGTGACGTAACTCTTTGACATAACTGTAATGCAATGCAAAAAATGTGCAAAGGTTTCTTATCCCAAAGAGAGAAAGAAAGAGAAGATGTGGAAAAAAGTGCAAGAAGCAAGTGTTTGTATTTCATTGCCTTTCTAAGCAAGAAAGAAAGAAACGCGGTTAATCTAATCTAATTTTGTAAAAAGTTTTTATTAGCATTAATGACACTGCCTTTAGTTTAGCATTTAATTAAAAGGTTTCTGAATTTTTTTCAAAGGACCACTCTATCTTTTTTTTTTCTTTTTCTAATAGCCTAATGGCTAGAGCCCACATATTTAAATGTAAGAAGTGGTGTGTCCGGGGTTCGAACCGCAGCCCTTGCATAAATTATGCAATGTCCTTACCAATTGAGCTAAGCTCACGGGGACAAGGACCACTATCACCCATCTATCTATGCATGTATAGTACTTGATTTGTCCATAATAAGTGATTCATTGGACCATTTCACATAGATCAAGAAAAATGCATAAATAAAATAGAGATAATAGTATTTTTATTAAAGGTTAAATAAGTTTTTCGTCCCTATAAATATATTAAATTTTGATTTTAGTCCTTAAAAAATAAAATGAGATGTTTTCATCACAAAATTTTTTGTTTTCTTTTTGGTCTCAAATAGATATATTTTTTACATGTTTGTGAATTTTTTTTTTAACATAACAAAATATATAAAAGTTCAACGTAATAAACATACATAATATAATATGAATATAATTTGAACATATAAGAGTTATATTTTTTAGCATACACCCTACAACATATATTAAATTTTTTAAAAATAGTTGAAATTGCATATCTTACATTCTAGCAAGTAATAATAAGTTTAACACTATCCTTAAAAAAAAAAAAAGTTTAACATTACAAAAGTTAACCGACATATATTAGACGTATTGTAATACGTGAAAAATCGAGCGCAAATCATCATTCATATAAACACGAGAAATAATATTTGATAGTATAACAACACCACCACCATATCAATCCAAAATCTCACTTAAACTTGACATAATATTTGCCAGTAGTATACCACCACCGTAACAATCCAAAGTTTTGTTTAAATCCCTCGTACTAAACAATGAATCGAAATCCAACGTATTAACAGCAAAATGCAAACAAAACAAAAGAACTATGTTTCAGAACATATCAATCAAGTAAGTGAATGCAAGTGAAACCGTGAATACAAATAAGCACCGTGTATAAATCTCACGGTTTTACCTGCAAAAGAAGCTGGTGGACCTACCTGCAAATAAAAAAAATATAGAGATTAAATTTAATATTGAGATTAAGAAGAAAAATCGAAATGATTAAAGGAAGGGGGGTGTAATTAGCTAGTCATGCTAAGGGCCAAACTAACTTGCCAACTCCAACCCAATATTAAAAAATAAATAAAAAATAGTTTGCGTTTAAAAACAAAAAACCTAATAGTTAAAAGAAAAAAACCAAACATGTTTGAAAAGACATGAATCGCCACTCTCTCTCTCTCTCTCTCTCTCTCTCTCTCTCTCTGTGGGTATGGTTCCTCTCTCTCTGCGACCAGATGAATATGGCTATTCCTCTCTTCGAAAACGTTTTATTTTTTGCCTTCTGCGACCAGATCTATGCTCTTTGTCTTCTGCCAAGGTTAAAGTTTTGATTTTTATGATTCTGACTCTTTGTTAAAATTATAGTTTTTGATTTTTATGCATATGGGTCTTTGTTAAAATTAAAGTTTCGATCTTCAACCTTATGGGTCTCACCATAGATCTACAGATGCAAAAACAATTTGAATCCTTCTATCGTGGTAACAGGTTGTGATTTGTTTTGAACATCTGAAAACAGATGAATGCTTCAACCTTATGGGTCTCTTAAGGTTGAAGATCGAAACAATTTGAATGCTCCTAGGAATGATATGCAATAAGATAATCTTCCTATGTATAAAAGCGTTGATTTTTATGTTTCTGTTTGATTTTTATGGTTTTGTGATTTTTTTCTTTTGCAGATCTGCAGATCTAATCAAAGGCAACTAAATAAAATAAAAGAACCAGTTTTTTAAGAAATTACATCCTTCTGCTATGGTGATTCTCTTTTTCTTCAAGGGTGAGTGTTTTTTCATCAATTATTCTGTTTAAGCTTTTGGTCTCTGCTAAATTACTTTAAAGGGTTGATTTTTATGCCCAACCTAGTGGGTAAAGGCATTTAACAATCGCATAATTTCAATTCAGACTTCATTATTAGAGAGAATTATTCTGTATTGAAATTGTGAAACTGCTTATAAAACTAGGTTCTATGAGGAACTGAATTATAAATTAGGTCCACTTCTGGTTTGGTTTTTGAACCATAAACACCAGTAGTGAGAAAGTCCCAGCTTTTCCTATTTTTGGGGATTCCTTCTTCTCAAAGTACTAATATTTTGTTTTATCTTTCATTTCAGAAGGATTTCATTTTTTGTTTTGATTGTATTCGAAAGCTAAATTTTCTTCTATTGAGATGTTTGGATAGTCTAAAACTACACTGTTTCTTAATCGCTTATTTTCTATGTTTCCTTCCTTACCTGTTGTGAGGTTTAACTGACTTTGAAGACAATATACTAGGTATGGTTTGGTCCTGAGTATGCAAGAGTTCAATGCGTTATAACATACTGCGCTTAATTCGGAAGGAATCTTGCGACTTGCATCATGCTGTTTGCCTCCCGTGCAACTTCCCACACAAAAGTATGACATCATTTTCTACTCTTTGTTATGCCGTGTACCACTCAACAATTTTATATTTTTATGTACATTTATTGTTATTTCTGTTGAATTGTGAACCCATTAGCTTAAAGCTATTGGAGAGACAGGGGTCGTGTGCTTTCGTTGACATTTTTCATGTTATTGATCAAAAAAAATTATTTCTAGCTACTCGGTCTTCCATCCGTATGCTTCTTCCCTTAAATTTTTCATCTTTATGCTTGTGTGTCTTTTGTTTATACATTTACATTGTATTCATCATTTGATTTTTTTTTTTTTAAAAATGAAATTAGTTTTTCTCATATATATTTTTAAATTTTTTAATGGTCTTTTTTCTCCTTTTCATCTCCCACTCTTTGGTTTTGTTCGGCTTTTGATTGCTTTAATTGTTGTTTTGATTGTTCTTATGTGGATTTTGAACACCAAATGTTAGTTCCAACTCGGCCCATACCTTACTGTTTACCCTTTATTTACACTCCACCGACATTTGATTACTCTATTCTTCTATTAAGGGTGAGTTTTCTTTAATCAATTTCTTTGTTTACAGTTTTTTTTATCTTTAGGCTTTTGATCTTTTTTAACTTCACTGGTCCTTTTTCAATATACTTGAAGGTTTGATTTTTATGCATATCTTTGTGTAACTGAAGTTGATGTTAATGTATGATTTCAAAAGGCTGATTACACTTCAGTTATGATTATTCTCAAAATTGTTAATCTCAAGGCCTTTTTCCACCTTCAGATTTTTACTTCAGTGGTCCTTAAAGTATAAATGGATATTTTATGGGCTGATTACACTCCAATTTTTGATTTTGAGCTTTTGGGGTTAAAGTAGGTTCGACATTTGATAAAATTCAAAGTTCATGATTTTTAACCTTTTGTTTCAGTTTTTGACTTCTTAGTTATTGTTCATTAGCAACCAGTTTTGATTGTATCGGCGGATAACATTTCAGTTTTTATTATTCTTATGTGTTCACTTCTTAGACAACCGTGCTTTCTTTGATATTTTCTTTTTTCATGTTTATGATTAAGATTTTGTGTGCGTACGAATTAAAATTTTAGGTGATGATCATATGAGCTTGGTATCTGATTTGTCTGTATGTTAGCCAATTATTTTGAAGTTATTTTTCTTTCTTTTCATATACTTATGATTCTTTGGAACATATGGGATTTTGATGGTTTTGTCATGTGTTATCTTTTCAGATATGTTGATTTAATCAAATACAAGTGGAGATTTCAATCTGGAAAGCTGAAATAAAAACAAGCCACTATAAACCTCTGCTACATTTAGGATTCACTGCACTACTGGTGTGGGGTGATTCTCTTCTTCTTTTAATGGTGAGTTTTCTTTAATCAATTGCTTTGTTAACAATTTTTATTTATCTATAAGCTTTTGGTATTTGTTAAATTACTTGATGGTTTAAGAAGTTGATTTTAATTTTAATGTTAATTCAAATTTGTTAATTCAAGCTTATTGGTGTTTCTTTCTTTTGCACTTCAAAAGCGAGCCAAAGAAAATAGTTTTTAGTTTGGCTTAGTCATAGACGGTGTTTTTGCTGATGCTTGGTCAGGAGAAAAGTTACTTTTGGCTAGATTAGTGTGTACTTCTATTGTATAGATTTTAAACGCACAAGCACCATGTCAATGCTGATTGAATAAAAATAAACGTGGACACTGACCCTTAAAAGGAGGTTTTTGGAAGTACTGTGTAGTGAACTCAAATTAACATTAGCCGGTTTTAGTTCCTAACACTTGTCACAATATTCTATCAATATTGTCGTTTCATTTTTTGTTTGATTTTTCAATAACGTTGAAAAACCTTCTCTGGCCTGTGAGATGGAAGTCAACTGGCTGAATCACTTCACAAGCTTGTGTCATTTTACTTGTCATTTTTTGTTAAATTTGCTTTCATTATATAAAATCTTATGTTTTTTTTTCTTTTCAATCTATTTAATTTGATTACAGCCAGAGGATAGGCAATAGCTTGATGATATTCATTGCATAAAAGCGTTGTTTTGTCTACTATCAAGGCTAAGTTTGTCCTTCAACAAAATTTTAAGATTTACTTTGGATGAAGAAGTTTGTTCATCACCTTCGTTTTGCTTAAGAAAGGTTTGTTCAATTTTGTATATTATTTGATCGTTTTCCTTGACAACGTTTTTATTTTACTTGTTAGATATGAACATATAGATGCGTTTATTTCAGATGTGGAGATTTGAGCAAGCTTCTATGGTTAAATAAAAATAAAAGCCACTATAACCAATTTTTTAAGAATCAGTCAGGGCATTTATCCTAATGTGGTGATTCTCTTCAAGGGTGAGTTTTCTTTCTATAAAAGCAATTATTCTTTCATTAAGGATTAGTTTAAACTCGCCATGGATTTTGCTTTACACCATTTACACTTCAACTAGCGTCTCTATCTCAGTTGGATAAAGTTTAAAGTTGACGATTTTTAACCTTTTTCTTTCATATTTTATTTAACCTTTGTTTTAGCCCTGGATTAGTAAGAGAATATCACATAAGGAATCTTGATTTTAATCAAAAAGTAGAGATACAAGTCTGGAAAAGTTAAATGAGCCAGAATTTTTGGAATCACTGCTCTTCTCCTTATGTGATGATTCTCTTCCTCTTCAAGGGTGTGTTTTCTTTCATCAATTGCTCTGTTTATTCATATGGCGTGGGTGTAAAAATAATGTTTAGATCTGTTTTTCTTAAAGCTTTGTCTTTGTTAAATTATATGAATGTTTTTTTTTGTTTCTTTTCTTTGATTAATGTTAAATCATTTGTTAATTAAGGCTTCGTGGAGCTTCTGCCTTCTGCATTTCAAAATTGAGCCAAAGAAAATAGTCTAAACTAAGCCATTTTAAAACGGCCGAGCCAAAGAATGGCGCTGACACTTAAAATCATTGTCAATATTAAGAGCCTCAGTTTTAAGATGATACATGAATTGTCTTTTGATTCCCTTACACTTGTTATAATTTTCTGAACTATCACGAGGGTGCTTCCCATAATTTTCACCCATATACCCATGTTGATCTAAAACGTAATTCATATAATTATTTATAACAACGTACCTTATTCGATTGTAGCCCAGGCCAGACCTATTTTTGTCTCTCCATCATTGGGCCTAACACTTCCTTTTCCTTTATCCATGTAGCGAGCTCCCTTGTAGTCTGTGCTTATTTGACCATTAAGCAATTTCCATCCTCACCAATCTGAGCCACAATACCACCTTTTGCACGTGCTTCATTCCCACGTGCTTCATTTCCAAATACAGGAAAACAGTTGCTCCAAATGCAATATTAAGAACAGAGATGTCTTTGCCAAGTCCAGGTTGACATTTGTCTCTTTTGTGGAAATAGTTTGTTCTACTGAAGCTCTCATCATTATAGTTTTTGTAATGTACTGTTGGAACATTCCTCCGATGCTATCTTCACCTCTATTATTTTGAAATTTTGAATGTAAATTGAGTAAAATTAGTATATTAAAATATTGATAGTTCATGTAAATTTAATAGACAGTTGGCTGTATTTTACTTGTTCAGGTGTAAAAATACAAACAACTGTCTATTAAAATTTACATGAACTATTAATATTTTAATATACTAATTTTACTCAATTTACATTCAAAATTTTGAAATAATAGAGGTGAAGATAGTACCCGAGGATTGTACCAACAGTACATTACAAAATCTATAATGCTGAGAGCTTCAGTAGAACAAACTATTTCCAATAGAACAAACAATTTCCTCAAAAGAGACAAATGTCAACTTGGGACTTGACTGAGACTGCAGCAGGTGGGAATGCAGCACGTGCAGAAGGTGGTACTGAAGCACGTGGGAATGCAACACGTGTGATTGAAGCACGTGCAGAAGATGGTACTGTGGCTCGGGTTGGTGAGGATGGAAATTGCTATATCACGCTTAATGGTCAAATAGGCACAGACTACAAGGGAGCTCGCTACATGGTTAAAGGAAGTGTTAGGCCTAATGATGGAGAGACAAAAATAGGCCTGACCTGGGCTACTATCGAATAAGGTACATGTACGTTGTTATAAATAATTATATGAATTACGTTTTTGATCAAAATGTGTATATGGGTGAAAATTATGGGAAGCTAAGGACACTCACCCTCATGATATCTCAGAAAGTTGTAACATGTGTTAGGAATGAAAAGACAATTCATGTATGATCTTAAAAATGAGACTCTTAATATTGACAATGCTTTTAAGTGTCAGCGTCATTCTTTGGCTCAGCCGTTTTAAAATGGCTTAGTTTTGAAATGTAGAAGGCAGAAGCTCCAAGAAGCTTAAATTAATAAATGATTTAACGTTAATCAAAGAAAAGAAACAAAAAAAACATTCATATAAATAAACAGAGCAATTGATGAAAGAAAACACACCCTTGAAGAGGAAGAGAATCATCACATAAGGAGAAGAGCCGTGATTCCAAAAATTCTGACTCATTTAACCTTTCCAGACTTCTATCTCTACTTGCCTTTGATTAAAATCAAGATTTCTTAGATATTCTCTTACTAATCCAGGGCTGAAACAAAGGTTAAATAAAAGATGAAAGAAAAAGGGTTTAAAATCGTCAACTTTAAACTTTATTCAACTGAGATAGAGACGCTAGTTGAAGAGGGCGAGTTTAAACTAATCCTTAATGAAAGAATAGTTGCTTTTACAGAATTAATTGATTTAAAAGATCTTATCACTTTAATCTCTTATGTTTTCCAAAAAAATAAAATAAATTAATTTCATTTTATGTTAAACCCGAATATATGCTCTGCATACCCCCTAATTCTTATATAGTCTTGGGCGTTATAATGTATTCATGAAGTGTAACGTGATCTTTTCTAATACAATAATACTAGTACAGGCTTAGAGCAAGATTGCACGGATGCATGATAAATGATAAAACTTGCGAAATTCTATAACATTATTTTGAGAAAGTTTTCATTAAAATACACCTATCATTCTTCCATTGAAATCTCCAAATTAAAAAATATTCTCTTTTATTTATAATGCAATGTCCATCACATGAATTAGTAGAATATTTAAATAGCAGTAAGTTATAATAAGTATAAATGATAAATGCATCACCCTTCTCAATGTGGATGTTACTCCCACTTCTTCGTCATCTCTACAAAAATCTCATTCCAACTATCTATAGGTCCTGGCAAACACCAATGAACACAATCATTTTGTACATATTTTGGAACTCCATTTGCAAATGGAAAAGGATTGATGTAAGGACCTGGATGACCATCTGGTCTCAATAATGCCAATTTAGTTACATCCAACACCCTCAAGTCTAATACCTTCAAATTTATTAGCTTTTGCCTTGGCACTTTCCACTTCTTCTGTCTCAATCCTTCTAATCTCACCATCCATTCCTCCAACTATCTTCTCCTCTTTTCTATAAGGCTTAGTCTTTGAACAAGTACCAGCCTTATCCCAATCACCTTCAAAATGAGCAGGTGAAAATGTTTTCACAACCACATCAATTCCATTTCCTTTAACAACTTTCCTCTCAATTATACTATTAAGGGTGGTCCTCAAAGCCTTTCTTAATGGAACATAAAATCAATTTGAGTATGATTAAACTCAGGACAATTCAAGCTACCAAGAACTAAATCACTCTCATAGTAAATTGAAGGAAGCAAAAACCAATGACCAATTGATACAACAATCATGTCCATTTGATCAATATCCTTTGCCCACCTCTCATTGACAAGATCCAAAAACATTGTATTATAATAATTCCCTTCATTTGATCTTTCAACACCATGCACTAGAAATGGGGA
>Ga0315914_1000238_pt1 | contig 59708 bp, 28 predicted proteins | sample MpolenodulesMG_FD_203920 | JGI IMG/M metagenome (GOLD analysis project Ga0315914, IMG submission 203920) | Medicago polymorpha root nodule microbial communities from Los Angeles, California, United States - elongated nodules | ecosystem: Host-associated > Plants > Roots > Nodule | place: USA...
GTTAAGTGTGAGGTACGGTGAAGAGGGTGGGAGGTTATTTTCGGGGAGGGGGGGTTTGGTAGCAAAATTTGAACTTAATCAGAAGGGAATGGGGCGTGCTGGAGGATAAGTGGTTGCTGGATAATATTGTTAGAGAGATGGGTGATGGGGTGTCTTCCTTGTGGGTTGGTGAATTACTGCTTGAATTAAGATTCGGAAGACTTTTTGATTTAGCAGATAATATAGTTTCTGTGGCTGAAATGCATTTTTTGGTGTGGGGCGTTAATGGAGAGGCGTGGAAGTGGAGAAGGAGACTGTTTTTGTGGGAAGAGGAATTTGTGAGGGAGTGAGCGGCTCTTTTATCCAATGTGATTTTACAGGTTGAGGTGTCGGACCGGTGGGTTTGAAAGCTTCATTCTTCCCATCGTTACACGGTGAAAAATGCTTATAATAATTTAACTGTTGTTGATGTTGATTTTGGAGAGGGATTTAATCATGTGAAGTGGATCAAGACGATTCCCCCAAAGTTAACATTTTTATTTGTTGTCTGTTGCCAAATAGAATCCCTACGAAGAACAACTTGCTCAAAAGGCATATTTTATCTTCTAATGATATTTTTTGTTCAACTGCTTGTGGTTGTGTCGAAGATAGGACCATTTGTTCTTTCAATGTTCTGTTTATGGGTGCTTGTGGAATTTTGTTTATGATTGGTTAGGTTTTTCTTCAGCTTCGCAAGGAAAGTTACTAGACCATCTTATTAAATTCGGGGGGCTAGAGGCTTCTCCAATAAATCTCGCCTAGCTCTCAACATTATTTGGACCTCTGTGGTGTATGTCATCTGAAATGAACAAAACCGAAGAATATTGCACCATAAGGCTGGGAGTATAACCGCTTTAATGGAGAATATTAAGATTCAGACTTTCTGATGGTTAAAATCTTTTTATATTTTGTTTGATTTTGCTTGCATAACGTGGAGACTGAATCCTTTGATGTGTATAAAGGCAGTCTCCTAATTAGTTTTTTCAGCTGGATGTTTGTGTTTTTGTAGCTCCCGAACTTGTAGTTTTTTATGGTACACCTTGTGCTAGAGAGACTATTTTTTGGTTTTTAATATATTATTTCTTAGTTTTTTCAAAAAAAGTAAAGAATAAAAAAAAGATAATTATCCCATGATTTACAAAGATATATTCACTAGTTTAAACTTAACTTATCTTATGACTCTTCAAACGTTAGATTGAGATCTGAGACAATATAGCTTTTATTCTCTCGTCTCTTGTCTCACTTATCCAATGTTCATGACATAATTCATCAATTTTTTTTAAGAAGTTAAACTAGTCCACTCAAATTGGTATTGGAGAAAATCGAATCTGAGGCTTTGAGAAGGAGCACACTCCAAGGTCCACATCCAACACCACCAAACCAACCTAAATGGGTTATAAATAATCAATTATTAATTTCTTATTTTATAAAATTAAAGGTCTAATTAACCTGTGCCTTGAGGATTCCTAAAATATAAGTTCTATGTTGAAAATACAATATTTTGATTTTTAAAAAATTGCATACACAACTTTTAAGATTAATATTTCTTTGTTGAGTTGCTAACATCAATATGTTGGCATTATCCTTTTATAAAGTTTAAGGGTGTCTTTGATCCAAAAAAAAAATGGGACTGAATTGGATAACTTTTTTAATACATGTTTTCATGAGATCGGACAAAACAAATAGTAAGAGACCGGACAAGAACATAAATTTTTGTCTATCACTAAAAGATAGACCAGTTTTTTGTCCGTTACAACTATAAAAAAAAATAAAAAAATACTATTTATAGTTTCCAACATAAATAAATATTATCTCACTCAAGTACAGTTGTGACTTGTCCTATCTTATTTTGTCATGTCTTGTACTTCTCTCTATTACTTATTGTTTTGCGAATTAAACGCACCTTAAATATAATAATTAAAAATATTTTTATTTTATAATGGTGACAGCCTTTAAACTCCTAATAAAATTTTGGAAAAATTTAATTAATACTGAAACTCTTGAATTTTTGGATATATATACAAACACACACATACATAGCCTAAAAACATCAAATTCTCCATCCCCACTCACACAGTCACACACCTGTTTGATTGCATCAATGGAAGAAGATAAGGCTTTGAATTACATAACTGTTCTTAGCATTGATGGTGGAGGCGTCAGAGGAATCATTCCTGGTGTCATTCTTGCTTGCCTTGAATCTCAACTTCAGGTTTAATTTATTAATTAATATATTCTTCACTAATATCTTTAGTAATTTTGATATAGTTTTACATTATTTACATGCATGTTGATTACTTTACAGGGGATACTCGGTAATGAGGATGCAAGACTTGCAGATTATTTTGATGTAATTGCTGGGACAAGTACAGGTGGTCTCATTACTACCATGTTAGCAACTCCCAATCCAAAGGCTAATAACCGTCCTTTATTTGCTGCTAAAGAAATTGTACCATTCTACCTTCAAAACTTGCCACATATTTTTCCACAGCAAAGGTCTGTATATGTTTAATTTTTGGTGTCTATATAAAGTATAAATATATGAAAATCTGGTTGGGGTCGAGGATTTAAGGAGTCTAGGGTTCCATCCTCAATCACCGGCGAGGCCGACGTAAAAACTAACAATACTAATATTATCTGCAGTGGAATATTTGCTCTGATAAACATAGCAAAAGCATTATTGACAGGACCTAAGTACAATGGGGAGTATCTTCACAAGCTGATAAGAGATATGACAGGGGATACACTTCTGAGCCAAACTTTAACAAACGTTGTTATTCCATCTTTTGATGTTGAAAAACTCGAACCTACCATTTTTTCCTCCTATCAGGTAGTTTTAATTTTTTTTGCATACAAATCATAACAGTCATGCATGCAGATTTAAATTATATGAATTTTTCAATCATCTTTAATTTGATCATATATATACTTTATGTAGATTGAAGCTGAGCCAGCATTAGATGCACCACTCTCAGATATTTGCATAGCTACATTGGCTGCTCCAACTTATTTACCAGCTCACTATTTCGAAAAAAAAAGATGAACATGGAAATGTCATCAAAGAATACAACCTCATCGACGGTGGTGTGACCGCTAACAATCCGGTAAAGTTCTGGCTCACGGGCCAAGCATATTGAAAAAAACTCAAATCCTTCATTAAAAAGAAGAAAAGTTCTACTTTTTTCTTATATATACTTCGTTTAGTTTACAAATTAATTATTGATTTTGTAAAGACCAGAGTCGATCCAATAATTTTCAAAAGTAAGGTTTAAAGCAAATTTTGATATATCATGCTTTTTTGTCTGGTATGAGACAATTTTGCTTATAAAAATTTAGTAAAAAATAAATTTTTTGTTGGTAGGCTTGGAGCTATAAAAAAATGGGTCGGGCTAATGGGTCGGTCCATTATCCCATATTTTGGGCCGGGCCGAGCCTAAAAAAGGTAGCCCAAAATGTACTCGGACCGACCCATTATCAATATTTCCATTTGATTTTTTTTTTGTTAAAAATCACAATATTTTTGAAAAAATTATCAACTAATTTAAAATAAATATTTAAATAAGTAAACTTAATAAAAATGAATGAATATAGCTCAAAGTTTTAAAATTCTAAAATTTATAAATTATTAATTTGATTCAATAGAATGAATAATCTAGAGTCTAATTAATATTCAATGTAAAAATGATTTACACTTCTATGACTATTCAATCAGATTTTAATAAAAAGATAGTTGTGACTAACTAATATATAAAAAAAAAACATAAAAAGAATGAATAATTAAAAAAAGAAAACTAAAATGGTCCGGTCCGGGCTGGCCCATGACCCACATTGACCGGGCCGGACTCAACGATCCAATTATAAATGGGTTGGGCCAGACTGACCCATGACCCACACAGACTGGGCCAGACTCAAAAACTTACGGCCCAATTATATATGGGCTGGGTCGGGCCAACCTATTTGACACCTCTAGGTTGGCCTAAAGCGAATACTTTAGTGATCTTACCCTTGATTGTTGCCATATGATTTAGAGGAGTGTTATTTGAACAACTTTTAATTTGACAACTTATGGGGACAACCATAATTTGTAAAGAAAAAATAGATATTGCACGAAAACCAAAGCAATAGAGAGATTAAAAAATAATGTGAGTATGAGAGAGAAAGTTGTAGCAAAAGTTGTCACAAAATGGATGTTCAAATATCATTTCTTTATGATTTATTGCAGAGTATGGTTGCAACAAGAGAAGTGACAAAGCATATCATAAGGACATCAGATGAGAGTGGGGATAATGGTATTGGGCATGATCGTTTTATTGTTATATCCTTAGGGACTGCATCAAACAAAAGTGAGCGCAAGTACAATGCCAAGATGGTTGCTAAATGGGGTGCTTTAACTTGGTTATTCAACAATGGATCAACTCCCCTTATAGATTGTTTCAGTGAATCAAGCAATTATATGGTTGATTACCATAACACTGTCCTTTTTACTGCCCTTAAATCTCAAGACAACTACCTCATAATACAAGTAAGTTAAGCACATGTTTCGAATTATACCAAATCACAATGACATATTCAGTGATTTGGTTGAAGCTCTGAAGAATAGTTTTTAACAAAATCACTACGATTATGTCAAACTTAACGGAATTCAAATATCAACTAAGTTATAGTACTTCTTTCTATTCGATGTCATCATGTCATTTTTGTCATGTTTAGTTATTTTTAATTTGGTTCTTTCCATTGAGTATTGGTGGTCTTTATCCATCTTTTCTTGGAACCCACGATTTCTTCTTTAAATAAATAAATAATTAATATATTAATTAATCAAAATCTGCTCCTAAAAAATTCTATTTCTTTCATTTCTAGATAAAACCTTTTAAAAAGAAATATATAAAAAAAATAGTGGAATGCTATCTTCGTGTTGCAACACAACCCTTAAACAAATGGATGGATAATTTGGATAATGCCTTCACAAGCGTGCGGGCAATTCCTAAGTAGACAAATGAGTTTTTTAATATGAAATCCAGCTAGATTTTATTTTGTTTGACCAAATCTTATCTATAGTACATTTCTTGTGTGATTCTATTTCTATATATATATATTGAAGAGAATAATAATATATATTGGTACGTTTAAATTGTTACAAACTTACAATGGTTGCTTTGCTTGAAACAGGACGATACATTAAAGGGGGAATTAGCTTCTGTAGATATAGGTACTGAAGAGAATTTGAATAATCTAGTAAAAGTGGGTGAGCACTTACTGAAGAAAAAATTTACCCGAGTAAATCTAGATACGGGCATACGTGAAACTGTTCCAGGTAAGGACACCATTGAGGAAGAACTCAAAAGGTAATTACTTTTATTTTATAATAATAATAACTTATTTATTTTGTATATTAATATTAGTCCTAACTAAGGGTAAAAAAGCTCCATATCCATCCATTATCCTCTAAAACTAATGGTATATGTTTGCATTGCAGGTTTGCTGAATTACTCTCAAATAATAGAAAACGCAAACAGTCCAACCCACAAAATGGCAAGTAACTGATCACAACAAAATTGAATGTGTCGATCCATTGTTGAAGCTTTATCTCTTAATTGATTTGCTTAATTAATAATTCATGTATGATTATGATGCGAGAGTGTGTAATATTTTCTACTACCTATCTGTATTTTGAACAAAATATCTGTTGTTGATTTTCAAAGTAAATAATAAGAAATCTAAATATTTCATTTAATAATGTTTTACTGATATATTGTACCACGAATTCATATGTTTTGATTTAATTCAACATGTAGGTTGCATTCAATTGAAAAATTATATAATACTATGTTGTGGAATGGGTTTTTTCAACCCACACAAAACTCCAAGCAACCTGGAAAATAAAATCTATTTAAATAAGATAAGGAATCTTTGATGGAAAGACTAAGTTTGTTATATCAGCTCTCCTTTTGCCACCTCGATTGTAATATTTTAAGTCAGTCTGAAATTAACTTAAAAGGTGTCCCACATAGCTCAATATAATCCATATCTAATGTTGGAAAGTGGATCAAAAATGACATATTTCAAAAAGTACAAGACAAAAAATGACATATTACAAAAGTTGGGACAAACATGTATATGTCTAATAGTATTGAAGTTGAATAATTTGAGATTTTCTTTATGATGTCTAATTAGTATCAATGGACTCATATTTTCTTTGATTTGATAGCATCATAAAGAGATAAAAAAGTTTTGAAAATTTCGAAGTCCTTCAGTGTCTTACGTCAATGTATTTTTGTGTTCTTCTATATATGGGAGGGTTTTGATCCAACTTAAAAAAAATAAACTTCGTGCAATTTGTAAATTACTTTACAATCTCTGTAAATCTTTCCTCCCCCCTTAATTGATAAAGCCATTTTTTTTAACATCAAAATTTATTGAAAGGATGAGGAAAGTACCAAATCTACATAACTCATAAGTGGAAAAAGTATAAAGGTGTACTCAACCCAAAACCAAAACACACCCTAATTATGAATTAAGGCAGATAAGTTGGTTCGAAAACCATTCAAAATATAAGTAGGGTCGTATAGAAGACTTGGTCTCTATTTAAAATAGACTCGGTAAAATAAAAATGCAATTTTTTTGTGTAGCTAAACTTCATTAAAAAATCTGAATCAGAAGAACTTCTAAACATCAAAGGAAATCAAAAAATTAAGTGAAAGAGAGGTGAAATTTACCTAATAATGTCGTTTGGATTTGTCACTCCTCCGTTGTGGGAAAGGAGAAAATGAATGGTTTATGCAAAAAAAAAATGATTTAGGTGATTCTTTCATTGAAATAGCTTTTCAAATTGACTGATTAAGTGATTACACAAATTGGAAATGGTTTGATAGCACCAAATTTATGTCCAAAAAGAAGAACTAGAGTCTAAAAAAATCTCAAACGTGTGAAGAAATAAAAGGAAGTAACATATATTTTTTATTTAAATAAGAGGTGAGTATTAGACTTAAATTTATTTTTTGAAGCTCACATGCACTCCCCAAAATTCGGCCCTACATACAAGCCCTCTCCCACCCACCCACTGCATACAAGCCTCTCCCACCCACCCACCCACACTTAAAATAGATCGTAGACAAAAGGTCCTTGGGAAGAGGATATTACACCTCTAAACACTAAACTGAAAAACAAGCTTTAAATAATTTCATTATTTGTTCACAGAGATTTAAGCAACAGCCAACTTAATTACTCATTCAGAATTTTTTTTGATGTATAAAGAATTTTATTAAATGGGTTTATCGATATACACTTGGGCTTTGATTTTATATGAGTTTTCTCAAATCCAACGTTCACAAAGATTTAAGATAAACGTTAGAAGAGGGTAATCGATTGGACTAAAATATTATAGTATATGTTTTGAACTATCTAAAGATATATAATTATATTAATTAAAGGGATCAGAATGCGCCAATGACTCCACATAAGCATATTCAACAATCAACAACCAACAATTTAAGCAACAAATTGCTGTAAATATAATTACAGCATGTATAGCGTGTATATATATTATATAAACAGAGACCAAGACTTAGCTAGAGTTAATCTAGAGACTAAGAAAATTGTTTCCTATGATAAACGTTTTAATTGTTTTATGATAAGTCCTATGATAAATTGTTTGGCATACGATTGCCGATCATGGCATATAGAGAATATATGATAAAAGAGTTGAATATATAATATAAAAGCCTCTGTGAACTTAGGACATTGCATAATATATGTAGGGTTGAAGTTTGAACCCCAAACATCTCACTTATTTACCTTAAAAAAAAGTGAATTTGTAAAAGGTGTTTAGGGTATTTTGAGGGTGCGTGTCTTTTGAGCTGAGCAATTTTTTCCTTTTGGTTTGTTGTTTGCACCACCGCAAAGCTTGTTGTCTGTCTTACTTATTGTGTGCTAGATTCTGTTGGGCAAGTTACTTTTGCTTCGAGATCGGGAGTTGGCATCTGGCTGCAATCTTGTTTGGCTGATTACGATGTTTCTCTGGTGGACCGGGAGTAAAGGGCGCCCTTTTGATTTGGTCCTAAAGTCTGGTAGACTGATCGTTTTTTATTCGAGATGGGAGTCAACCCTTTGGTTTAAGTTTGGTTTTGGGTTGTTTTGGTATTCTTTTGGTGGAAGCTGATTGATCTTGAGAATAATGGCTCAACTTTGAGGACAGGGTGTTTCATTTAGAGGGGTTTTATTTATGTTTGAGTAGTGGTGACGAGTGGTTATGAATATCGTTTTTCAGAGGTTGTTTTCGTGAAGAAGTCTGGTTTAGGTGGTGATGTTTATTTTTGGCGGGTGTTCAAGGTAGGGTTTGATCAGGTGTTGTTTGTAGGGGTGTCTTTTAAGGTGTTTATTTTCGGGTGTTCCGCCTATATAAGGCGCCTTTAGTTTGTATTCTTTGAATCACTGGTCTCTGTTCAATTTGAGCAGAGATCTGGTTGTTAAATAAAATTTGCTGTTTAAAAAAAAATTATAACATCCCTAAAAAAACAAATTATAACATACCATTTTTTTTATTATATAAAAACAACATATATATTTCGGATAAAATAAATAATGATATGATATGTATTATTTTTTTTAGAGGATGAGATATATTATTTGTAAATAACAAAACTATAATATAATAAATTCTATTTAATTAATTTAAATAAGTACTCATGTTTTTTTAGTAATAATTTCATTTTGTTAGTTAAAAAAAAAAAGACTACATATATAAAATAACTATTACCCTTGTGTCCTTAAAAAAAACTATTACCCTTGTGATAATTATTTTTTTCACTATAAAAAATACATCAATTTTAACATTAGTTATTACTTCTTCCCTCTCACAATAGTCGACTTATTTGCAAAATAAAATTTCTAAAATAATTGACACTTATCAGAGATTAGGGGTTGTGTCCACCCTGGTTTAACAAAATCTTAAGAAACCCTCGAAATTGGAAAAACAACTAATACTAACCATCGAATAATAACACGTTTACAACCAAATAATTTAACTCAAATAACTAATAAACTGCTGATAGTACAAATTATGTGGAAGAATCCAAATTCCGTAACTAATGAGAATAATTTTTTTTTATCAAACTTAACTTACCTCCAATCAAACTTCATATTATTAGTATCCCTTCCTTAAAAAAATTAACATGTTTCCTACAGGTTTTTTTGAAGGGGGTCTCCTACAAGTTGCGAGTTTTTAATTTTTATTCTTGACAAACTACAAGTTGTGAGTTTAAAAGGTAAACAATTCCAATTTCTATAATATTTTATCCTCTAACGGTTGTCTCATTGGGTATATACCATCATTACCACCGCAGGTACTCATTTCTCTTCTACTTTTATTTATATTTTGTTGGTAAAAAATCCAAAGTGGTATATATAGTCTTACGTGTGTTTACGAGGTAGTTGTTGGAGCGCTGTGTAATATATTTATTAATATTAATGATGCTGTTCTTTCAATTTTTTAATACATTAGATTAGATATAAATATTAAAACATAGATCTAGATTGAAAATTGGGGTTTATTTCATCCTTACAAAATTAACTTGTAAGGTGAGAAATGTCTCTTTTTTGTAAACTCTTATCAAAAGTCATACCTATCCTATGTAGGACTTGAGTTTTTCCCAATAAGCCATCTAAAGAACCATTCTCCCAACTCTTCACAATTAGTCACAAAAATATATAGCAATAATCGCCTAAAGTCCGTAATATTTCCTCCGTCTCAAATTATAAGTCGTTTTGGTTATTATTCACATGTATTAATAATATAATTTTGTAATAGAATGAGATATTACGAGTTTTTTTTACAAAATCATCATTAATAAAATGTTTGAGAAAAATAAATCAAAGAATTGAAAGAAAAAAATTGTATAATAGAGAAAATGACAATTCAATGGTGGTTAAAAAAATGATCATGCTAACTTGTGCCCTAAAGACACATGTTAAGCAACCCAAAAACATAAAAAATTTCTTGAATTTTTGTATTCAATTAATTAAAAGAAAAAAATTAAATTCAAATGCATTGATTACAACAAAATATTTTTACTTTTGATTCATTAACTTGTGCTTTAAGACATAAGTTAAATGGTATAATAGAGAAAATAAAACTGGATAGAGTTTAAAATGGCTATAGAAACGTGTAATTAATGTTGAAACTCTTTGAATTTTTAGGGTATAAATACAAACATGGACATAGCCTAAAAGCATCAAGTTCTCCATCCATACTCAACATAGCAAGACCTGTTTGATTATTTGCAATTTGTTTTTTGCAACATATATCAATGGCAACCCCCACATCTTACCTTGACATTAAGCCTGTGAATTTCATTACTGTTCTTAGCATTGATGGTGGAGGCGTCAGAGGAATCATTCCTGGTGTTATTCTTGCCTACCTTGAATCTCAACTTCAGGTTTTATTAATATTAATTAATATATTCTTCACTAATGTCTTGATTAATTTTGTATAGTTTTACATTATTTACATTTATATATGTTGATTAATAATTTACAGGAGATAGACGGTGAGGATGCAAGGATTGCAGATTATTTTGATGTAATTGCTGGGACAAGTACAGGTGGTCTCATTACTACCATGTTAGCAGCACCAAATCCAAAGGATAACCGTCCTTTATTTGCTGCTAAGGAAATTGTCCCATTTTACCTTCAAAACTTGCCATCTATTTTTCCACAAAAAAGGTCCATCTATATATTAAAATTTGTAACTACTTACAATATATATGTGCATATAATATAAAGTATTGAACATTAGATTAAAAGAACTAATTGGATTATTACTTAACATATGCAGTGGATTATTTGCACCGCTGATAAACATAACAAAAGCTTTGACAGGAGCTAAGTACAATGGAGAGTATCTTCACAAACTGATAAGAAATATGACACAAGATACACTTTTGAGCCAAACTTTGACAAACATTTGTATTCCATCTTTTGATGTTCAGAATCTTCAACCTACCATTTTTTCCTCCTATCAGGTATATCTATATAGATTCTTTGTTTTTGCATATACAAAATTAATTAACAAAACACGCATGAGTTATGCATGGTACGTTTAAATTATGGAAAATTCAATCTCCTTGAATTTTGAATATATATTTATGCAGATTGATGCTGAGCCAACTTTAGATGTACCACTAGCAGATATTTGCATAGCTACGTCGGCTGCTCCGACTTATTTACCCGCTCACTATTTCGAGAAAAAAGATGAAAATGGGAAAGTCATCAAAGAATACAATCTCATCGATGGTGGCGTGTGTGCTAACAATCCAGTAAGTGTTGTCTCAAGGGTCAAGCGTATTGAAAAAAACTTAAGTCTCAAATTAAAAATAAATAGAAATTATAAGATCTAAAAAATAATTCTGAAGAGAAATATTATTTACTTTACGAAATTAATTTTGGACCGTTTGATTTGAAATCAGTGGTCAAGATTGTGTCACGCGGTTAAAGATATATATGTACTGTTTAATATAAAATTAGTGGCCGAGATTGTTTATAATCAATTTCAATCGTCCGATTATAATCTTTGAAATCTATAACAAAGAATTAATTTGATTGTTGATGATTATTTTGTAGACAATGGTTGCAATTAGAGAGGTGACCAAAAATATGATAAGGCTTGGGAGAAGTGGGAATGGTGTAGGGTATGATCGTTTTATAGTTATCTCAATAGGGACAGGATCAAACAAGAGTGAGAAAAAGTACAATGCTAAGATGGTTGCTAAATGGGGTGCTTTGACTTGGTTATTCAACTCTGGTTCAACACCAATTATAGATTGTTTCAATGAAGCTAGCACTGATATGGTTGATTACCACAATTCAGTTCTTTTTACTGCCCTTCAGTCTCAAGACAACTACCTCAGAATTCAAGTAAGTAATTACTCCATCCGTTCTAAAATGCAAGTTAAAATGGGTCAATATAAGTTGATGTATCTGATATAAGTTTTGAACAAAATACATTAATTTTTATTGACCAATTTTTACTTATATTTTGAGACGAAGGAATATATGCTAGTAAAATTTTGATCCCCTAATTAAAGGCTAACTAGTAACATTTTCCTATATAAAATGTTAGTAGCATATATTTGAATTTTGAAGTGCTCTCTCTTTTTGGCATACTTGCAAGTTGATGGATGGAATATTGAATCTTGATAATGATTGCATAAGTGTGCGGCAATTTCCTAGCTTGATGAATGATTTTTTAAATTGAAACTCATGTAGATTTATTTTTGTTTGACCAAATAATATCTATTAAAAAATTGAACTATTCATAAAACGGATAAACGAATTCAAAGCTATTGCTACGTTTCTTGTATAATTAAATTGTTACAAACTTATGTGATTGCTTGAAACAGGACGATACATTACAGGGGGAAGTAGCTTCTGTTGATATATCTACTAAAACAAATTTGAATAATCTGGTAAAAGCCGGTGAGAATTTATTGAAGAAAAAATTTACTCGAGTGAATCTAGATACAGGCATATATGAAACTGTTCCAGATAAGGGCACCATTGAGGAAGAACTCAAAAGGTAATTCCTTTTGTTTTAGGGTAGTTTTGTTTTAGGGTAGTGTTAACTTGTGTCTTTAGGGCACATGTTAAGAAATCCAAAAAAAGAAATATTCTTTTAAACTTTGTGCATTCAATTCATTAAAGGAAAATTCTATGGTGAAGTCATGAAAATGACTTTTTTAGTAAAGTTAACACTATAACATCAAAAATGTAATGAGTAGCACCCTACTGTTTGTACAATGGCATCAAAAGTTCAGTCCTCATAGTATCATCAATTCATCAGATTAATAAGACTACACTTAATCTAATTTTATCCTACCTTGTTATAAGCGTAACACCCCACAAAGTGTAACACTTAAGACTATCACATAATATCATCAACTCTGTTTGCATGTTAAAGATTCCAACGATAAAATAGTACATGTAAGTCTAAGATGTTGCAGACATTACTATTGATCATTAATCAGTAATCAACAATTTAAAAATAAATCAAACATTAAGATCAAAATTAACTTTTTCAAAAAAGTCAATTTCCTAACTGCACCGTAGAAGCTTCCTTATTTCAATTGTATTATTTCAAGAAATCTACAAATATAACTTGAAACAAACACATCCTTACATTATGCACAAAGGATGGATTAAGATACTCATTGTCTATATTTCTATTGGGCTTAATTGTATATTTAATTTAATTTAATTTATCACTCACAATTAAAGATAATTACAAAGATTAAAATAAGTTAGTTCATTTTATGGTATTCAATGGTGTTGTTATTACATTGAAAATATATTATATAAAGGATAAATTCATAAATTCAATAGTTTGAATGAAGCCTCTAATCGGAAGGTATTTGATATATTGACACATTTCAAGTCGTGTTTTTATTTTTATTTTTTTATGCAACTCGTTTGTTTGTTCTATAAGCAAGCCTTTTTCTACGACTAAAAATAAGCTTCGACCTCGAATTTGCAACACTTAAATAAGTACACAAAAACAATTAAGGTCAAAATTTGTAATTAATCCCTTCACATGGTTTAATTTATGGTCTTTTTCTACGACTAAAAATAAACTTGGATCTCGAATTTGCAACACTTAAAGTATGCACCAATCTAGATAAGTACACAAAAACAATTAAGGTCAAACTTTGTAATTAATCCCTTCGCAAGATTCACATGGTTTAATTTATAATTATTTTTTAGGCGAATGATAACCGGTGTTTAAAGGGTGTTGGTTAAGCTATCAAAACAAGTTAGTTTTTATATATAAAAAAATAGTGTAATTATTTGTTGGTAAAAAGTAACAAGTTATAGTTCAATGAGAATTTCTTTTTATCGATTTATTAACCAATATCTCAAGGACACCGGTTAACAAGACCATTTTCTTTATAATCACCGACCATATATCTAGTGTAAGCAATTAAAAAGATATGCTTAAGTGTGTGAGGTCCATCTCAATTGTCAATGTCAATATCGTCATATTGAACATTTTCACTCAAGTTGAATTCAATAACTTGCACTTGAAAAGAAAAGATAACATACCAATTTTGGTCCTTAAAGTTTTTATAAGTTCGAATTGTCCTTTACGTTGTTAATTTAATGTATCTATTTCAAATTTTTTAAGTTTTAAATAAGTCCTTAAAAAGACAATAAGGACTTATTCAAAACTTAAAAAACTAACCTGATATTTTTGTCAAGCTTAAGGAATCAAAAAAGATATTTTACCAAAAAAAAAGGTAAATGCAATTACCTTCTAATTCGGCCTTTTTGTGTACCCACCATTTTCCACTATTTCCTCCAGTCTAACTAGTAGTTCTCTAATTACTTTTGGAGTAATGATAGGTAGACACCCTTAATGTATACATCCCTTTGTACCACTCTGAAAAATTTCAATTAACTAAATATATGGTCTGTGTGACCACAATTTTTTTAGTTGCATGACCACTATTTTTTCATAATTTATTTGGTTAACTAAGTGGAAAATTAGTGGTCACGTGCATTTTAGTTGCGTGACCACATTTTTCATCTTCTAAATGGTGGTCACGCAACTGAAAAAAATATGGTCACACAGACCATATATTTGGTTAACTGAAATTTTCGAGAGTGATACAAAGTGGTGTACACATTAAGGGTGTCTACCAATCTTTATTCTTACTTTTGATGTTCCAGTAGCAAGCTTACACCTCTTATTATTTTTATTTTTTTGTAGTATACACCTCTTATTCTAAATATCGTACACACTACTACAAACTTTCGCTTTTCCTGCGGATTTTGATGAAAATTTTGCAGGAAATTCATTTCCTATGAATTTTGCCAAGGATTTAGGTTCTGAGCTAATACCTCCATGGATAATTGTTTTCTGAGGATTTTTTAGGATTCACAAGAAATATTCTTGCGGCTCATCCGCCGGAGATGAGAAAGAAATCCGCTAGAAATCTTTGGTCAGTAATTAGGGAGTTTTACTACTCGGGAACACGTTTCCTGCAAACATACCGCATCTACTTCCACAAGAAAATCCGCACGAAAGTAATAATCCCAGAAAAAACCGCAGGAAATATCTACTAGAGAATAGTAATCAACTAGAAAATCCGCAGCTAACACGTTTTGATTATACATTTTTTTATAATAAAAAGATATTTCACGTCAATGTATTCCAAAAGATAAATATAAAAACCATTATTAAAATCATTTTATTTATTTTACAGTAGATACAATTTTTAAACAATGTACCAATTAAAACAAGTTAGTTACACTACAACCTTTCGATATACATAGCCTATAAAAACACTGAAATTTCAAAAGAATGTTTAACAATTGCTATAAACATACAAGTCTATTACACTAACACCACCTAATATAATTCCTATAATATATCCAATTGCCACATGATCATTATGATGTCTTCTAAATATATAATATTTTGATGGAGTAATTTGATCAATTACAAATATCAAGAAATAATACCTTCAAAGCACTAAAAGCTCTATTCTATGTAATAAACACAACAGTTGAGGAGTAAACCTAGCAAATCAAACAGGCAAGGTTAAAATAAAACAAACAAAATGCACTGCAAACTTCAAAATGCATACACAATTACCCATACTCTTTCATATTCAAAAAATTATATCTTTCTTTATCCCTACAAATGAGTTTGTACTAATCTCTTAATCAACAAAATAAATGACGATGATAAGGGTAACACCCTGCAAATCATTAGGTTTTAGTTAATAACTTTACCAATTAGACATTCCTTCTGGGGATATGAATTCATAATTCATTAATGTATTGATACTTGAAAATGAATAGTCTTTTTCTCATGCCCATCCATGATCAGAAAACAACGTACGGCATACATTATATGATTGTGTTTTCAAATATATATATATATATATATAGGGTTTTGCTAGAAGCCATCCATGAATGTGTCTTTTAGCAACCCACACCTCAAGATGTGATTTCCACTTTTTAGTTATAACTTTGCTAAAAGACACCTTCATAAAAATTAATTGGTGTGTTTTAGCAAATGCTCATAGAATAACTTGCTAAAAGACACTTTCATAAAATGTGTCTTCTAACAAAACCCATATATATATATATATATATATATATATATATATATATATATATTGTGAAAATCAAGAAGCAAAAACGAGAACCTTGTCAATTATTTTAGACATTAGATTATCATAAGTCGGCGACACTCACAAATAAACACTTTAGAAAACAAAGACATAAAATACCTTGATCTAAAACACAGCAGTACACCTTCAATACACATAATCATGACAAGTCATTACAATGTTATATATGCATGTAATTCATGCATGCCCCTTGAGTGTGCATCTCCTACAACTTCGAGTAAACAAACCTTAAAGCTTCAATTTCGTCCTTGAACTTAGGCATGGCATCAACAGGGAGTGATGTGAAAATCCTAACTCCTCCTTCCATTGATGGATCATGATCATCAAGTTTATTAGAAGACGAGAAAATGCATACATCAACAGTAGCAAGCATCTTGCATGGTGCTGGTACTAAGTTCACATATTTAAAGCCTCCAAAATCAATATTTTCGTGAAAACCCAAATGCTTCCACTCTGTCAAAACTGTTACAGCACCACTAGCTTCTAATTCCATGCTGAAATCCTCCTCTTGATTTGTCTCCACATAGTTGATTGAATCAGTGACATAATCAGTGGTGAAAGAAATATTTTTAGTCTCTTTAATCAGCTTAACAATTTCATAGAGTGGCATTTCGTTGAGCTCACTCACTTTTAAAACAACTTTTGCATCCATAGTAGAATTTCCGTAATACCCTTTAGGTAAAGTATCATAATCCATCAAGTTACGTCTCATACCAACCAACATATTTAGCATTGTTTTGTCATTGATGCTAAGTTTTAAGGCTCTTGCTCTTGACCTCCACACATAACCTGCAAGCACTTCAAAAGTTGTAAACCCTATTTTTTCACTTTTATTCGTCAAACTCATCTTAAGTCTTGTTATCGTTTCGCCGCCCTCCACTTTAAAACAATATTTCGTGACATTTGTAGTATTATTTTGATTCACAAAGGGTGAAAATGCAACAGATTCTCTGTCCATGGGGCATTGTGGAAATGTTTGTGTGGCTATTGATCCAACTTGTTTTTCTCTTTCCCACACAGGTTTCACAGATGGCTCAGTTCTTCCTCTTGCAAGTTCAACAACTGATTTGAAGAATTGTGATGCACCAAATCCGTCACAAATAGCATGTGACATCCCCATTCCAATTGTGAAACCACCACAAAGAAATTTTGTCACCATTAACACCAAAGGGTAATTTTTATCCTGAGGAGTAGGAAAATCAAGCACCAAATGTTTTGCAATATCTGTGTTAGTATTGTCCAGGTAATGAAGGGAAGACAGTGTGCAGTTTGCAGTTGCTTCCAAGAATGGAACGCCAAATTCTGCACTGTCGATATTGATCTTGACTCTAAATTTTCCATCGGCATGTCTCACCAGTCTTCCTACAAAAGGGTAATTTTTTTTTCTGAAGATTGATGCAATTAAAGATTGTGGATCTTTCATTTTTCTTGATCAATGGTCATTTGGAAGAAATTAGTTTGATCATTAGGATTAATATTCTGTTTTCTTAAATTTTTCACTAATGAAATTTCTATGTGTATTGATAGCGTGTATTCGACTCTAAAAAAAATATGGATGCAAAATGTTTCAAATCAAAGTCAAATTGATTGTAATGGTCTTATTTTAGAACTTAAATGAAGTCTATTTTACCGTAAAAATGTCTAATAATCACTATTTAAATATAATAAGGAGAAACATTCAAAATAACGTGTTTATTAGACATTTTTACGGTAAAATAGACTTCATTCAAAATATAATAACGTGTTCACTATTTAGATAACGTGTTCAACGCACTATTTAAATATAATAAGGAGAAATATAACGTGTTTCTTAAATGTCTAACATTTTGATCTTTGAATGTGTTACGAATCGCCACAATAGTCTTAAAATAGTCTTTAATCGTGTATTATTTTAGTCAAAATAGTCTCTTACATTAAAATGATTCGTCAATATTGTCATATCAGTCCCACAATATATTTACTTAATGTCAGAGATTATTTTGACTAACGAATTGCACAATCAAGAACTATTTAGATACATTGAAGAACTATATATTATGACTACTTGTTACACATTTATGACCAAATCATTGTTACCCATAAAAAAAAAAAAAAACAAGTATACCTGCTAGAGGATAATAATAAAACAAAGCCTTGGACAACGCTTCTTTGAATATATGACAAGGGTTGAAACTGGAATCATAACCATGAATTGCTGATGATGATCGGTATACATGAACAGTCTGGACAATGTTATTATTGGCACCTTTATTGTCAAGTGTGATAAATATTTTAACATAGATCTAAAATCATAGATACAAATTATAGCATATTGAAGAAATATAATAGATGTGTACCTCATTTAATTGGTTGGTGATTGACCATTAAGATCCTGTTAGAGAAACCATTAAAAGGAAGAGGTTAGGGTTGAGAGAGTCTTCACTCCCTTCCTGATGCCTAGAAATGAGAGTGCGTTGAACACGTTATCTGACCTGATGGGATAGTCAGTATACAATCTCCCACTTGGATAACTTTAATCAATTATTTATAAAAGCACTTGTTATTATAACAATATAAGAAACACAAGTTTTAACAATGCAGAAATTGAATCCGATAGGAAAAACAAAATCATACACGTTAAATACTTACATTTCACATAAAGATAATGAATATGGATTAACATTATATAAATAAGAGTATGTAATCCAATAATGGTCCAAGCATTTAAAATGCTATAGCAAACTCCCACTAACCCAGAATATCATAGACTTACTCAAATTATTATGAGGTATAATACTCATTTATACAAGTCTATGGCTAGTGGTTCTGCCAATGAGTTTTCAATTTTATAAAAGTCATATATCCACATAGGTATAAGAATAGTAATTACTTATAGGGATAGCCTATTAAGAGAGTGTAATTACATTTAATCAAAATCGATAAATGTTCTACGACATTCGATTAATCCAAGTTTTAGCAACAAAAAAAAATGTGACTATGAAAATACATAAGAAAATAGGAAATTCAAGAATCTCCAAATTGGATCAACATAGACACTTAGTTTAAAGAAAATAAAATGTGGATTAATGTGGCCACTAGAATGTCAATAATGAACGAACATTTATGATTATCTCAATTTAAAAGTACTTACAGAACACAATATCATACTCGATAGGAGTATTGATATTATACATTGTACTTATTATTATGACCTTATGAATTGCATGCTAAGAAGTTATTGTGCATATTTCAACATAATTGACTTAAGCATCCAATTATGATGCTTATTGAGATTAAATTTTTTTAATATATATCTCAATATAATAGAACGAGACTAAAGTATAAAGTCCCTTAAGCTAATTTTAAAGTGTATTTATATAATATTGTGTACACATTTATTTTGATCTCACATATATATCAACAAGAGTGATATTTCTCATTTGAACTCATAGTAAGTGAGATTCTCATTAGTGATCACTGATATATAGAAATATTTTAGTAATGTAATATTCAATTCAACAGTGGGACACCTGATTACTAGTGCAAGATTATCAACATAAGTGGTTATGTAATTTTAACTAGTAGAGTTTCATGAACTCAACCACATATTTTGCACATGAGTATAACAGAATTATTAACAAAAGTGGTAACTCAAGGATAATATGAAAGCCCCCTAAATACATATTTTATCAATGGCAGATATTCTGCATTTAGAATTAAGGAGAATGTAAATTTTCATTTAAGAATTTTATAACACAAGATCTCATTTTTCAGAATTAAAATTCCAAAGAATCTTTATAAATATAGTAACCTTTATATGACAGAGTATGATGATTGTAAAAAGTTTATCATCATATGAGTGAGATTAAATCTCTAGTCTTATAAATAGGATGTGAGAATATTTGGTTAAGTCTCTAATATTAAATCATAGGATGTGAGACTCTATATATAATTTTAGTAATTCACTCAAAACTCAAATGTTACAATTATACTTCCACACATTTGAGAAAAAATCAGGTTACACGCAGCGGAAATACACGAGACTTATACTTTATTATTATTGAGGATATGAGAGAAAATAATTAAAAACTTCCATAAGTATTAAAGAATAGAACTAATATAAAATATGTCTAAATATAGTTAAAATGGTATAAATAATTTAGAACACTGGTATAAATAATTTTTATCTAAACAGAGTTGTTAAGAATTTTAGGATTTTGACATATTGATTTTGCAAAATAAGTTTACAATAATATAAAAGGATATGGAAGTGTATAATAATTTATGAGAATAATAATTAATGAGAAAAGACTATAATTAATATCCTCAATACAAGTCTCTACAATAATTTTAGATCTAGAGTTATGAAACAAATAATGTATTTGTTTATAAGATATAGTTAATTGACATGTAGAATTTGTCCTCGCTTATTAAAGAATAATATTTTCTTCACTTGGTGGAGAATGGTAGTTAAATTAATAATGTATTTTTCTTACCTATGAAATAAAATGATGATTATGTTAAGTAATGTCATACCGATAGGGTATGTCCATCACGTTACAAAATACATAGCAAGGATTCTCCCACTTGATAGAGAATAAATAATGATAGTTGAATTAAAATTTTGAAAGATATTTTAAATAGATATTCAACTATTTCTCTATCACAGAATGATTATGTTAAGTAACATCACAACGATAGGGTATGTTCGTCACTCACAAAACAAAGGGATAATAGCAATCCAATATATATATATATATATATATATATATATATATATATATTTATAAAAGAATATTTAAGTAAAATTCAATTCAATTCAACTAATATTGGTTTGCAAAATTTATATGGTTTGCTACATGTCTTTTAATATAGTAACTTACTTATTGATAACCATATCATCACAAAGTATAATTCTTATGTCTCAAAAATTTAAATATTGATAGGGTTGTCTACTTATATTTGACATGAGTATAACAAAATTAAGGTACATTGATTAATAACAAAATTATATTAATAACAACACACCGATAGGGTATAATTGTCACCAATATAATGTTAATCTATTTAACAAAATTTGGATAATTGCATCCACAATAGATGAGATTACAATTATACAAATCAATAATGTTTACGCTTAAAAGAATATGATAAAATAATATCATGCGTAAACAGTTGTATTTAATTTACTCAACTTTGGTCATATTCAAATAATTAAATGACATGCTTAACAATATTTTAAATTAACATATCATGAATATGACTTTAAAATTTATTTATATGAAATAGTATAATAACAAGAGTTATTATTTAGAATACAAGTGTGTCAATTAGTTTTCTATTTTATTCAGAGTAGAACTGTTAGAATAAATTTTCCAATACTCCAACGATAAATTAGAATTAGAATATAAATACAACATGGAGTATTATAGTAATAATATATAATAATTATAGAGTTCTATTTACAATATTCTAGAAAAAGAATTTCACTTCTATATAGGATATCATAATCACACAAGAAAAGAGAAGAATGAATAAATGTTTTCATATGTGCAATAATATATGATAAGTCACAAGAAGATAAAATAATTAAATCACGACTTACCTCACAATGTGTGACATTCATCCTTATACTTTGAGCAATGACTTTTGATGACTTAACGATAATATCTTATAATATAGTCATATCAAAATATTCATTAATACAGAATAAGCAATTATAAATAAACATATGTGAGACTTTAATTATAAATCAATATGATTTATATAAGAATTTAGACATAAGGATGATATTTAGTTTAAAATTGCCCCAGTTTTTAATAAGTTGTTTTGATAATATTTAACTGATAATCAAAAAAGAGGCATGCAAATTTTAATTCATAATTAGAATTTTAGCATAAAAAATGCATTCTTCACTATATATAAAATATATAGTTTAACATTATTACCATCCAAATATTTAATTGCGACAAGACACATGATTAGAGAGTTAATAGTTAGTATTTGTCTTAAAATTTAAAGTAATAAATTATGGGTCTAGATTAGAGAGTATAGTAGAAAGTATAATGTATATTAAAGAGAAATATGTCAATTTTAGATTCAACATAAATGGCATATATAATATACATATCACTATACTCATTTTACAAATTAAATATTATTAGTACCCTTTAAATCAATTTGTGACAAGAATCAAAGACAAGTGTCTAAGTTTATATATGTTACAAAAAGGAATGATCAATTAGAAAACTTTGGATATTTATGCTAAAGGAAATAAAATTTTGAATAGTCTGACACGCGTATGGGTCCCTAGCTAGCAGTTTTTTTTTTTTTTTTTTTATATATAAAAACGGTTTCTTCTTCGCCCGAGTTCAGAGAAACGGGTCGAAACGACCCGTGATTGACCCGATTCGGTCTCGCTAATTAGTTGACGAATTTCGACGATTCAAGTGGTGTTGAAATCGCGAGATACAAACAAAAGGATCCGCATGTCAATTTTTCGGATTATCGACTTTATGACAGCTTTAAGAAAATTAGGGTTCATCCCAAAATTAAAAAATTGGGACTGGTATCTCATTAAATGGTTGTCGATTTTAATTGTTCTTTGCTAAAACGGTTTTCGAAAACCCAGCAACATTATATGGCATTAATATATTGTAAAACAATGTTTCTCGTGTATTAAAATAGGGTTAAACCCATAAATAAGGGGAGATAACATTTTGGTTTTTGAATGTGTAACGAATCGCCACAATAGTCTTAAAATAGTCTTTAATCGTGTATTATGTTAGTCAAAATAGTCTCTTGCATTTAAATGATTCGTCAATATTGTCATATCAGTCCCACAATATATTTACTTAATGTCAGAGATTATTTTGACTAACGAATTGTACAATCAAGAACTATTTAATACATTGAAGAACTATATATTATGACTACTTGTTACACATTTATGGACCAAATCATTGTTACCCATAAAAAAAAAAAACAAGTATACCTGCTAGAGGATAATAATAAAAGCCTTGGACAACGCTTCTTTGAATATATGACAAGGGTTGCAACTGGAATCATAACCATGAATTGCTGATGATGATCGGTATACATGAACAGTCTGGACAATGTTATTATTGGCACCTCTATTGTCAACTGTGATTGACCATTAAGATCCTGTTAGAGAAGCCATTAAAAGGAAGAGGTTAGGGTTGAGAGAGTCTTCACTCCCTTCCTGATGCCCAGAAATGAGAGTGCGTTGAACACGTTATTTGACCTGATGGGATAGTCAGTATATATAAACACCAGTAGGGAGAGGGACCTCTCAACAGGCTTACTATGAGAAACGGTCCAACCCATCACAGTCCGTTTCTAATTACAGCCCATTAATAAATATCTTTTTATTTAGTGCAATATTATAATTAGTATTAATAGTTGATATAATAATATATTATTTTAGTTATTGATTAAGGTTAATCCATAAAATCCAACAAAGTATTGATAGAGAAAGAATACAAGAAGGTGTGGATTTTGATGGCTTTACAAGCAAAACAGCTTCCTTTTCAATCTTTAGGGATGCTATCTCATATTCCATGGAAAAGGATAGATGAAAAATGTAGTGGAAGGTTAGATATGGATTTGTTATGAGGAAATAGTAATTCTTATATATAAACGTGCACGCAAGTGGTTCATATAATAAAATCAGAAATAGTAATTTATATATACGAATCTTATTTGCACCAGAGTTCAAACAAACACATTAAATTGTAACCAAAAAAAAACACGAACACATTAAACAAATTTGTATCTCAAAGTCTGCAAAACAAATAAAAAAATGCATCATGTTAAACAAGTCTATTTTTTACGAGCAAAAATAAAACTTGGACCTCGAATTTTTTAAACTTGCATTATGCACACAAGATGAGCATTAAGATACTTGTTTGTCCAAATTTGTATTGCGCTTAATTGTATATTTATTTTATGATATACAATTAAATAATCTTTACAAATTACATCAAAATAAGTCCCCCTTCTCTCTTATGAGCTGTCACCAAAACCCTAGTTTACCCAAAATTACCCCTCTAACTCGTTTTTCTAATTCCTTTTTATTGAAATAAATGATTTTCACATCCATTTCGTTTTTTCTTTCGTGATTTCGTCGTCTTAGTGCGACGTTGTTTTGTTTGTAGTTTATGTGCGACGTTGTTTGTCTTTCTTGTTTCGTTCAGGTATTTATTTGGTTCAGATGGTCAGATCAGCTTCGATCCAGTGCAGATCAAATTAATGACTTTGGAGTCGTCAACGTTGCAGATCCGGAGACATGGGTATTCCGGAGACTTAAATATAATCATATGTGTAGGCAATAGTACTTTGTCGTTTTATGTTATTAACATGAATGTTGTGAGTTTGTTCACAGATTCATCCGTTTTATTTTTAGTAAATTTTCATTGTATTGATGTACTCTATCAATTTGAATGAATGAATAACATTTATTTTTGTCAAAAAATAAAGTTAGCTCGTTTTCCCTCAAAAAAAAAGTTAGCTCATTTATGGTGTTTAGTATTTTTCTTATTTTTCGGGGAATGTTTCGATCGCAATAAGGTTTATTGTTTTTTTTTAATTATTGATTTAAATATATTGTTATGTAAATGATAAATTCATAAATTCATTGATTTAAATGAATACTATAATTGGAAGAAAAAGTATTACATCAAAGCTAATTTGTTTATACTTTTCTATGTATAGAAATATTGACTCATTCTCAAGGCTAGGTTTTGTTTGTCTTTTTTATTTCATGACTCCCACACGATAAACTTTACATCAATTTAATAATGCATCTCTAAATATACAACTCTTTTTGCTCTTCCATATGCAACTATTTTTAATACTCATATTAGAACATGGAACCTTGTATTTATAACACTTACATTATGCACCGAAGACCGGCATTCACATGCTTGTTTTGTCCGTTTTTCTATTGCGTTGAATTATATTTATTTTATATAACATACAATCAAATATTATTCACATGACTTACTTTGACCCTATTTTTTAACTAATATATAAATACAAATGTTAGCATGTAAGACGTTGTTTGATTTGTCTCGACAAATATTTTCAAAATATTAACGATCAAAGTTGTGCATTGACATGTGTGAAGTAGTTGACTGCGACATATATTTTGAAACGGAGGGAATATACACTAGCTTAAATGAAGTGTGTAATTGGGAAAAGAAGTACTGCATCGATCAAAGCAAAAAAATCGCATTATATATAAGTATTGATGTATACCTTTAAACGAAGTATTAATGTATACCTTTAAAAAAAAAGTATTGTTGTATTGACTATTGACCCATTCTCAAGTCTTGGTTTTGTTTTGCTGTTTTATTTCTCACTCCCACGCGATAAACTCTACATTATTTTAATAATACATCTCTAAGTCTGCTTATTTAAAAAATAAATACATCTCTAAGCCTGAAAAAAAAATGATGAAACTTTTTTGTTTGTTCTATATACAAGTCTTTTTTTTGCAAGTAAAAATAGAACTTGGACCTCAAATTTACAACACTTATATTATTGTAATTAATCCCATTACAAACTTCACAGTTGACTATTAATTTTTTCTTATAATCTCTGACCATCTATGTAGTTCTAAGATATTTATTAAAAAAAAAATGTAGTTCTAAGATATTCAAAAAAATTATTATTATTTTTTTTTTGACGGAAACGTGTTTATAGCATTTCATTAATAATAATAGTTTCAATACAAGTGGGTATATCAAAATAGACGGCGGGACTAGCTAAAGACGTAGCCTCTCGTGCAAGAGCATGAGCAACCGCGTTGGCTTGTCGCCTAACAAACTCCACCCTAGAGTTAGAAAATAAATTGCGAAACAATGAACGACATGAAGAAATAATACAACCAAATTCAGACAAGTCGTTACGAGTAGCAAGAAAGGCATCGACGGTCAACTTAGAATCTGTTTCAAAGTCAACGTTATCAAAGTGCATATCACTCAACCATTGCAAAGCAGAATGCAGCCCTAGGGCTTCGCCAACATCCACCGAAACAGTACACGGATGTGTGATGGACTGAGCCAGGACAAAAGCACCTTCTGAGCCCCGAACACAAATGCCAATACCTGTACGGTTATGTTGAGAAGAAAAAGCCGCGTCGATATTACATTTGTATCTACCTGATATAGGGGGCTGCCAAGATATCCGTGTATGCGGGTGCGGTGTGGGGGCCCCGGTGTTGGTAGTCATTGCATTCTGAGAGTGCAGGGAAGTGGCAAGGACAGCTGGATCATTCACTAGTTGCCAATATGTAAGCATGTTCCTTGCACGGTCGACAACCCCAGCACTAGTTTCTGGGACATTGTCCCAAACTCTAATATTGCGGTGTTTCCATAGACTCCAAATAACGGTGGACAGACGTTGAGCGAGCTCAGTAGACAACTTCTCTAAGAGAGAAAAAACGGCATCTGTAACGGTGGCAGTGTGAGCCAGGGCATGTTGTACCGAGCCCCAAAGCCCAGTCATGTGCCACACCTGTAAAGCAAAAGGACACTCGAAAAAAACATGCAAAAGATCCTCATGAGTAGAGGCACAACTTGCACAGTTAGTGGGACAAGCAACACCTTTATCCAACAAACGGACCCGAGTCGGTAAACAGCCACGGCACATGCGCCAAATTAAATTCTTAACTTTTGGCGGAACTTTAAGGTTCCAGATACCAGACCAGTACCCTGGGCGCCATAAATATGAGGAGTCAATTAGTTCTGTTACACACAGTCGATAAGCACTACGTACCGAGTAGTGTCCGTGTCTTTCTGCTTTCCAAAGAATTCTGTCATCCTCAACCGGGGCAATAAGTGGCGTATGTAGTATTTTATCTGCAATATCCACACTAAAGACCTGTCGAATCCCCTGTTCATTCCAGCTTTTATCATTTAAGTTCATTAAACTATTAACAGTGTAGTTATGAACAAAGTGAGCACTGGGAGTATCACTACTAATAAACTCCCCATTCGACAACCAAGGTTCGTTGAGAATGGGAATGGTTGCACCTGAGCCTATACTCCACCGCGCTCCCCCACGCACTATGAATCTAGCGCGCATAATACTGCGCCAAACATAGTTCGGATTATGGCCAACAGTAGCTGTGAGGTAGGAACCAGTCGGGAAATAACGAGCTTTAAAAATACGAGCAACAAGAGAGTGCGGTTCTGTAATAAATTTCCATCCCTGTTTCCCCAACATAGCTAAATTAAAAGCAGAGAGATCTTTAAAGCCCATACCTCCATGAGCTTTTGGTGCCGACAACTTCTCCCAATTCATCCAATTTATCCCGCGATGTGTCGAGTGGCCATGTCTTCACCAAAAGGAATTCATCATCTTTTCAATGGAATCAATCAAAGTAGCGGGCAGCTGAAAGATACTCATTACATAAGTATGAATAGATTGCAAAACAGATTTTATCATTACCTCACGACCCGCCTTCGAGAGCCATTTACCACTCCAGGAATTGATTTTATGCCAAACCCGATCCTTGATATACGCAAATGTAGCTTTACGGTCTCGACCTATCATAGACGGGAGGCCCAGGTATTTTACCCGTGCTCAAAACAACTTGAACGCCAAGAATATTGGTAATGGTGTTTTTAAGGGCGGTAGGAACATTACGACTGCAATAAATTTCAGATTTCGGCAAGCTGATTGCTTGACCCGAAGCTAGCTCGTAAGTGGATAAAATATTTTTCATGACATGTGCGTGCTCCTCATTAGCTTTGAAAAAAAGAAAACAATCATCAGCGAACAAAAGATGGGAAACAGAAGGTGCTTGGCGACAGACCTTTGTTCCCGTAAGGGCACCTCGTGTTTCAGCACCTCGAATGAGTGACGAGAGGCCCTCCACACAAATAATAAACAGATAAGGGGAAAGAGGATCCCCTTGTCGGAGGCCACGTCCTGGAATGGTAGGGCCAACTTGCTCACCGTTAACAAGCACAGAATAATCTACAGATTCTACACACATACGCATCTAGTGAATCCAAAGATGGTGAAAACCCATTTTATGTAAAACAGCCATTAAATAGTTCCAGTCCATGCGATCATACTGCTAATATCAAGTTTGAGAGCAACATACCTATCTTCCCCACGTGTCTTGGCTTTCATGAAGTGGAGAACCTCAATAGCTACCATAGCATTGTCGAGAATGGAGCGGCCGGGAACAAAAGCGGATTGATTGTCAAAGATGCAATGAGACAATACATTCTTCAACCTGTTCGCTAATACTTTAGATATAATTTTATACAATACATTGCACAAAGCTATTGGCCGCCAGTCTTTCATGCTAACCTGCGAAGAACCTTTGGGAATAAGGGCAATATTAGTAATATTTAAATCAGGGGGAAATTGTCCCGTGTCTAACCAACCACAACACTCTTGAAAGATGTCATCGCCACATAAAGTCCAAAAATGTTGGTAGAAGCCCGGACTATAACCATCAGGGCCGGAGCACTTGTCCGGATGCATAGAGAAAATAGGATCGCAAAACTCGGCCTTAGTAAAAGGTGTCGTGAGTATATCATTATCATTAACAGAGATAGACGGATGAATAACATCTATGACAGAAGAAAAGTCGCTAGCCTGCTGTTGAAAGATATTCACAAAATAATTTCGCGCTACTTCTTTCAAGCCTTGTTCGCTAGTAACCTTATTACCTGCGTCATCATCAAGAGAGGTTATGCGATTTACCTTTTTGCGATATGTTGTCGATGCATGAAAAAAATTTGTGTTCCTGTCGCCATCCCTATACCAGTGAACTTTAGCCCGTTGGCGCCAGTAGGCGTCCTCTTGTGACAACAGTCGCTGCATACGTTTCCGAAGTTCAGTCATGCGAATTTGGTCCTCGCCAGAAACCCGCAGCCGTATATCTTGCATTTTTCTGCGACAGTCCTCTATGTCTGTTTTCAATTTATGACAATGATTCTTTTTCCACACCCATATATCTTCCGCACATGAAGATAGTTTGGGCATAAGGGTGCTTGCCGAATGGTCCTGCCAAGAGTTAGTAACTAGCTCCTTGAACCCCGGTTCAAGTTGCCACGCATTTTCGTATCGAAAAAGTCGTTTATGAACATGAGGCCGGGGTGTAGGCGCAACATTTACAAGTATAGGATAATGATCAGAAGCAGGTGCCACAAGAGTTTCAACAATTGCATTTGGAAACATATCAAACCATAAATTATTACCAAGTGCGCGATCTAACCTTTCCTCCACCGCATGCGAAGTGCCGAGACTCTTGAGCCAAGTGTACGGATATCCTTCGACCGGGACATCAGATAAACCTGAATCAAAAACAGCTCGACGAAAACCGTTTATGAGCCAAGGAGGCCTTATGGTGCGCCCCCTTTTCTCACTTGCATCCAAAATATCATTAAAGTCACCGAAAATGCACCATGGACCTGAAAATTGAGTTGAAAGTTGTCGGAGGAAATTCCAAGCGACTAGACGACGACCTCCATTAGGAAAGCCATAATAGCCCGTAAGGCGCCAAGTACCAAGAGTAGAGTTAACAATTTCAACAGTGATGTGATTATTTGAAAAGTTAACAAGCTGACATTGCAAAGAATTTTTCCAAAATAAAGCTAGACCTCTGGCTGTCCCGGTGCGGTCAACATGAAAACAAGCATCGTAACCAAGCAAAACACGAAGTTCTTCAATTTTATTTCGGTGAGCTAGAGTCTCACTTAAGAATAATAGGTCCGGATTGAAGTGCCGGATTAGGTACTTAAGGTCGGGAATTGTACTCGGGCTACCTACACCCCGACAATTCCATGCCACTAGAATCATTTATTTAGGCAGGCATGAACATCAGGGCCTGCCGTTACAATTTGTTCATCACCTAAAGGATCATCAAATAAATGCATATCAATATCCCCCCCATGACTAACATTAGGACCTATTACAAAATTTCCCACATCCCCTTCAGCAGCAAATATTTCTTCATTCTGAAGGGCCAGCATTCGCTTTCTTTTCTTCAAATCCGAACCACTCTCATCCGGTGCCTCAGTATTGGAATCACTTGAAAACGGGGCAGCAGGTAACCCAAGCACCAGAGGGCGGCCTGGCAGCAAGCTAGAGGCGGAGGTACCTGTGGAAGAAGAAGGCAGCAGATGCACGTTGCAAGCAGAAATTGCAGCATTACCTTTCTTGGCTAACATGGAGTTTTGAGCAGCAATCACATCTTGTTTCATGGAAGTGAGTTGTGACTGAAAGCAAGCATACGGTCATTGAAATTCACAGAATTTCCCACGCCTTCTGAAGCTTTGTCGCGGCCAACCGGAGCAGCACCGTTGTGAGAATTTTGTTGCGGCATAGAGGCAGGGATTGGGTCCTATAACCATCGGTTTGTAGCAGCTGTACCAATGCGTTGTGTGACTGGCTTCAGGTCGGCTCCCCAATTGCGGACACCGTCATCAGCTTCTAATTCGAACAGTTCCAGGCACACTTTGTCCGTATGTCCAATCAAACCGCACCTGTGACAAAACACATCGAGTTTTTCATATTTAAAATAAACAGTAACAAAATCACCGTTGGAGGCACGAACACGCCATTCCTTTTTCAGTGGCACAGTAACATCAATGGCAACGCGGACACGCATATATGAACTATGAATGGTGTTTCGACCATCATAAGCTTTGAAGGTGCCTAAGAAACTGCCTATACCTTGACCTACTTTGGTTTGAATGAGACCAAAAGGCAGACCATGAACTTGAACCCAGAAGTCGATATGGTTCAGAGGGACAAGGTTAGGGACGACACCGGGATAGATACGGTCCACAGCAACATGGAAATTGTCATACAGCCATGGGCCCTCATCCAAAACACGGGCAGCATCAACTTTGTGATGGAACTGGAAAAGGTAACGGTCAGACACAGATTTAGTAATCGTAACCCGCTTGCCTAGCTTCCATGCTCGCGACATACGCTCGATGAAATAGGCAAATTGGATTTCTCGGTCAACAAGGACACGACCAATCAAACAGTGTTCAAGGATAGCGGCTGTTGCAGGTTCAGATTCAAGGTTGAGGGTCAGTCCCTCTTCAGACAGCGTTAAACCGTCGAGGTTAAGGTTTGAGGGGTCCATGAGGTCGACCGGGAGTAGGGGAACGACAGGGGTGAAGGGAGAACGCAGGGAGACGCAAGGAGAATGGGAGACAGCAAAAACAGAAACAAGGATTGACTGCGGTGCACAACAGACAAAGGCGAAACCTGTATAAAAAGACTGGGAGAAAACATCTAGAACACGGGTCAGACGCAGGTCAACTTCTCATGAGGAGGATCCGGCCCAAGGTGCGGCGGCATCCCAAGCAAGGGAGGCGCTAGAAACCCTAGGTGGAGGAAACCCTAGGAGACCATTGGTGAGTTAGCACTTGATATTTTTCATTGGTGAGTTAGCATTAGGAGAAAGTTAATAAGTATTAGTTTGAAATTTGAATGATCAGTCACCCTAGCACTTGAAAATATTCTTTATCGACAATAAACAACAATTTCGTTTCAGTAATGACAAGTCTCAACTGAAATATACTTGGATGAAGAGTGTATTATTGGTGATGATGTAGATGTCCTTTAAAATATGAAGTTGAATATGATTCATATATAGATTTAACTATTGATTTTAATTGTATTTCTTTTTTCGGTCAAATTTTAATTTTATTTCTAATAATTATATTATACAATCTTATCAAAAAGAATAATTATACAATGCATGTCAATTAGGTTTTTCAACTTTGTGGTCTATGTTTATTAAACATGTCGAAGGGAAGATTCTATCTCATCTCTAGATTTGATTTTCCAATATACTATATACTAACCAACTTGTGGACAAGCAAGTAGGTATAGATATAATTATATCTACATATTATTTATCCAAACCTCGACCTAATCTCCACATGCTAATTCTAATTCACAAATCGATACCCCAAAGATTGCGGTCGAAATTAAGTGAGTTTGGCAACTTTCAGGCCATAGTTTCCCTAATCTTTTGAGTTTTGATTAGTTTTTAAAAAAATTATGGTCAAATAATTTGTTTTATTTTCGCAAGAGAAAAAAAGGCACGTTGATTATTATTTTATTGACTAAAAAAAAGGCACCTTGCTAGAGTTTTTTTTTTTTTACAAAACCTTGCTAGAGTTTTATTTTTTATCCTTTAATTAGAAGAAAAAAACAATAAAGACTAGAATTATGCATTATATATTGTGCACAATAATGGAAAAAAGTGTGGGTCGTAGTAATAACAATTTAATTTTATAATATAAAGCCCGTTTGATATAGATTTTAATTTGTATTTCTAAAAATAATTTTTTTATAAATTTACGCAAAACTAGTGCAAATTATTTCAAGCTCATTTATTATAAGATAAAAAAGAGATTTTAACATTTATTAACTTAAATATTTTTCGTTAGAGATTTTACATAGTAAAAATCACATATTTTTTTTGTCCTTTTGAGCTTAGCTTAGTTGGTAGGAACAACACATAATATATGTAAGGTCCGAGGTTCGAACCCCGAACACCACAAGAAAAAAATCACATATTTAGAATGACATTTTAAAATAAATTATTCAAACGAATTTTTCATTTAAAGTTTTTCTTAAAAAATATTGTTAAAAAAATCATAGCAAAAAACATTACACTATAAAAATCTATTTAAAAAAAAAATACAACAAACGGGGCCATAATATCAGAAGTTGGATAGCTCAACTTGTTAAGAACTAAAGATTTTAAGGTCTTAAGTTCAAACCGAACGAGAGCTACCTATGCGTGACGTTGTAAGTCACTTTGATTAGGGCTATTTTATGTTCAGAAATAAATTGTTTATTTTATATTTCTTTTTGAAATAAAAAAAGACTTCAAATGTGCTTTCCTTTCCTCTAAATTTGATAGAATAATAACATGTATGTGAATGGCATCACAAAAAAGTTTTAATTTATCTAGCAATGTATTGCATGCCTGCTTTTTTTAGATTAGATTATTTCTGACTTTGGCACTTGTAACTTTGGAATATAAAATCCAGATTCAGTTGTATAGAAGAATGAAGTTCTAAATTCTAAAATTCTATATTACAGCATTTCACAGCCCAAACATGGAAAGCATCCTTGATGCTGTTTTTTTCCAGAAGTTCTTGATGCTTTTTTTTATGGCAAATTAGCAATAACAATCCACGTGTACGATTTCAAAAAGATACTAATTTACCAACTTGTTATTATATTTGAGATTTTGATAATGACACCAAGATCTAGTAAAATATCTAACTTAGAAAAGGAAAAGTGCAACATCCCCAACTCTTCAATATCCTATCCTCATCGACATTACTATATTATCTATTTTTGGCTTTTGATTATCACAACAGCATAATAATATTTACAATAACATCATATATTAATATAATTAATCACATGTCTCAACATTACGCTAGTCCAAATTCGAATATCTAAAATAAAGGTTAGAGTTCTAGGTTCTATGTAGATGAAAAAAATATGATTGGACGGAGAGTAGCTCTAATATTTCGTTTGCGATTTGCGAATTTGGAGGAGATGGGATGACTTTGGAAAAGATCCCTTTAATTTGAAAATCCAAAAAAAATGTATTGAAGAATAACTTTGAAGGGACTTTAGATGGGCTTGGATAAAATCTTCGATTCCTTTACATATTTCTAATATTCTAAAAATCAAAAATATTATAATCGAACAATCTTTTATCTTTCTCTACTAAATCACTCTCTCAAATAAAGCGAAAAATTTCTATCTCTTTAATTTTTTTTCTCTCCCTCCAAAACCCTACTCTTTCCTCCAAATTCTCAAAGAAATCAATATCATGTGCACCATGACAAATCAAATTCCCTAATATCATGCTGGAAAAAACTCACATGTATTTATGTGTCTCGTGTTTCAAATGTTAGCCTTTTAAGATGCATAAATTATTGGTTCTAACATTGACATTTTACTTGGCCACAAAAGGTTGCAGGTGGCATGGCTGCATTATTATTATACTATGATAGAATGAACTATCTTTTCTTTGTCGGGGAATTGGGCCCACACCACTATCCAACGAATCCGTTGCAGTGGGCCATGGGCGGCTCATGTGTCATGCTTATTCTTCCCTTTTAATCCCTTTTACATATTCTTATCCAATCCCAAACCCACACCTCTCTCACTTACCTATCATTATTCAATGTTTCCATATTTTTACTCAATTCAACATTAACAAATTAGACCTTATGTTTACACCATACAGACAAGATATTAAACCTTCTGTTTGAATTTTCTCAGAGTATTAACTAGGTTGAAATGAATTTTCTTCCTGTATTAACTAGGCTGAGATCCATGAAAGAGATTAGTGAGCAAAGTGTATGAATGTTGTAAATTTTGAGTGTGGAGTTTGATTTCTAATGATAAAAAATAAAAAAAACTAGAGTACTGCATAAATTGTTAGTCTTTATGTGCGGTGGCTTAAATTTAAAATGAAATTCCCTATTTAAAATCAGTGGGGGAGCCAGGAAATTTATGGAGCCCGGGCAAAAAATTTATCGCAAATTCACATGTTACATAATATATATAAACAGTCATAAATCGAAATAAAAGAGGTTCCTCATTTTGTCAACAAAAGTACAATTTAAAATTGAGTTATTAATTGAAATTACCCATGTAATATACGTGTGAAAAATTGACTATGTAGTTAAATAACATGTAATCTGACCATGTAATTCGAGATTTTTATTATTAATAACCCCGTAATATACGTGAAGTCCAAAAAAGCAACCAACATATTGAATTTTTTCATGATTTTTTAGAGGCGAGTTAAGAACGTTAAAATATGGCTTTACACAAAAAAAAATATAAATTTTCGACAAACGACAAATTAATTATGAATTTTCAGTTCATTATTTGCAGAGACATCTATAAAAATACATAAAAAGATCTGTAAAGTTTCATAGCATTTCGAAGTCGTTTAAATTCATTTTGATTTTTCAACCAAAACGTGCAAAATTGAAAATTTGTTCCGCGTAAGTGTATACTCACAAGTCAAATTTAGTTCCCTAATTTTGTAAGCATGACTAGAACATGATCAGAACCTTCACAATGAAATTTTGTAGTTATTAAACGAGATACAAATTAATTATAAATTGTTTAAGAAATTAATAATTATGAGGGAATAAAAATCCATAATTAATTTATCCCTGATCGAAGAAATTTAATTTTTTGTGTAAAGGTATATTTTAATGTGCTAAACATGTATGAAAAAATTAGTGAAAAAATTTAACTTGTAGGTCACATTTTTAGACTACGCGTATATTATAGGGTGGTCAAAAATAAGAAGAAATTCAAGTTACAATGGTAGAATATATGTTTTGTATTTTACAGGGTCATTTTCTAGACATAATGTATATTACAGGGTTAATTTGAACAATTAACCCGTTAAAATAAGAGAGATGAACTCGTCAATAGTATGCTAAATAAAATTAGCAGGTAAATGTCTTTTCCGAGCCTATTTGCGTGTGAGAATTTTCAGATTTTACCCAACTTTTTCTTTTTGTAAGTGTGTTAATGGGCTTTTGGGTTGGGTCTAATGTGCAAAAATTATCGATCGAGCCCGGACGACCGCCCGGAGTCGTCGGGCGGTGAACCGCCCTTGTTTAAAATACGGTTAGACTAACAAGTGCCCTAAAGCTTTTAGGGCACATGTTAAGAATTCAAAAGAGGAAATGATTTATAAATGTTAGACTGAAAAATTTCCTTGTTAAAATTTCAATGTATTGAATAGTATACACAATTTTCAAGAATTTATTTCTTTAGACTTCTAAACAAGTGTCCAAGACAACTTGTTACATTTTCCTTTAAAATATTTTAGGTAAATTCTATTATAAATCTGTAATTATATTGATTGTCTTCTTTGACCTTACTAAGAAAATTGTCTCTCTTATCTTTTTTTATAAACTTATCTCCCATAATCTAATGTTTAGTTTCATAAAAAAGAAAATAGTTTTATGATTCCACGTAAAGAATATATCGTGTGAGATGGCGTCCTTGGTGGCTGATGTAAAGGTTGGGTATATGTATTTTTTTTATAAAGAGAGGTTGGGTATATGTATTGTCACCATAACTATTGTTACAATGACATTATCATTAGATGTCATAAATATTATATAATCTCAATTTTGAAAAGGGCTATCTTCCTTAAAAAAAAAAAAAAAAAAAACTATATTCTAATCAAATAGTACATGAATATGTAGTGTACATGAAGCTATGAGTGATGCCCATATATATAACGTGTTGGTTTTCAATTTCAAGAAGAGATGGAAAAGTGGGAGTTCTAGGGTTACAAAAGCAACAACTTTCAAGGTTAAAAGTTGAGAGATTTTAGGAAAGTTTTAGGGTTGGAAAACAATTCATAGCATCATGGGGATAAATCATTGAGTGTCTTGGCCAGAGAGAGAGATTTGAGAAAAATGGTATAAATTAGGTTTGGTCTTACAAAATCTGAAAAAGTTTAATTTCTTGTAACTCTTAAATCTATTTGTAAAGAACTACTATTTGACAATGAATTGGAGAGTTGTTATCTCCACCAAAGTAGGTCAAATTTGGACCAACATGGGTAAACAAACATTTTTGTGTTCTTCTTCTCCTTTTGGTTGCTGCTAATTTTGCTCCACACATCAAAGTATTGATGTGAGTTTTATCCGAATTCACAACAATTGGTGTCCACCTTGGGGCAATCAAAACATATCATTAGGCGGGCACCATGCGTACCAAATGGGATATCCAGAATTCACCGGAGACAATGATTTCAGTTTATGGGAGGTGAAGATGCAAGAAATCTTGATTCAATGAGGGTGTGTTAATGCTATGATGTTGATTATGATGTCACACGCATACAATACTTGAGATTATGGAAAAGGAGCCAAGTGTGGTGGTGATGCGGGCAAGGTTGGAGTCATTGTATATGACCAAGTCACTGGCTCATAAAAAATCCACGAAACAAAAAATGTACACGTTTAGGATGGTGGAGTCTAAAACCATCATAGAGCAATTGACGAAGTTCAACAAATCCTTCATGATTTGGTGAAAATTGAAGTGAAAATTAAGAATGAAGATAAGTTCTAATCTTGTTTCGTGCATTACCTAGATCCTTTGAGAACTTATAGGATACTATTCTCTATGGTAAATAAGACATTATCACCTTGTAGGAAGTACAAGCAGCGCTAAGAATTAAGGACTAAACCAGATTGAAGGACTAAATGGTTTATGATAACAGTGAAGGATTAAGTATCTCAAGAGGAAGAAATTGGAATAAAGGAAATTTGAAGGATAGTGACAAGTTGGAGTATAGTATAAGTGCTTCAAGTATCACAAGATTGGTCACTTCAAGAATGATTATCTTGAGTGGGAGGGCAATGATGACTTTGGGCAATACGTGGTTGCCTTATAGGATTATGAGGATGCAGGTGCTCTAGTTGACTCATCTTTAGAAGAAGGTGGAGTATCTCACCTTGAAAACTTTGACACTTGTGAATTGAACTTCATGTAGAATGGGTGATCGTCTGGAGAGACATTAAAGGCGATGCTAAGAGTACTCAAGGTCGGTCTGTAGAGACAGAGGCAAGAACACTCATGATCAGCCTTAGATGCGAAGATTACAAGGTAAAAGGCATAATGGATGTACACGATTGGAAGTTGAGGTGGAGGAAATTCAGCTTGAGGTAGAGTCTTCCACTACGTAACTAGGTGGAGAAAAATGGTGACACCAAAATGGTACAACTATGGAGTACTTATGTGTTATGCTCTAGTTAAGAGACGACAATTCTTCAAGAGGACGAAGAAGCGCATTATAGGGGTTGAAGAGTTTATGGTACAACTTGTGGGATTATCGAGAATATCAAGGGTAAATGGAGGCAACATGATCTCCAGGAGGACGAAATTGATCACCTCGGGGGCTGAAAAGGTTATGGTAGAGAATTTTTATGGGTGACTCAAAATCTTCTTGGAGTTTATTTGTTGTTTCTCAATAAAGTTCAAAACGCGACTTGTTTCTCTTGAAAACATAAATATAAAGTGGTTTTCTTACTTGGAAAGACATATGAGCTACAAGGTTATTTCCTGAAGTTCAAGCCAAGCCGAGTGATGCCTATATATACAAGGTGTTGGTTTTCAGTTCTAACAAGACGTGGAAAAGTGGGAATTCTAGGGCTACAAAAGATGGAACTTTTAGGATTAAAAGTTGGCAGCTTTTAGGGAAATTCTATGGTTGGGAAGCACTTCAACGCATCTTGGAGATAAACCATTGAGTCTATTGGCCATGAGAAGAGATTCAGAAAAAGGTAGAAATAAGGGCTTGTTCTTATAATACTTGAAAAAGACTAATTTCTTGTAACTCTTGTATCTCTTTGTAAAGAACTCTTTGATAGTGAATTAAAGAGCTGTTATCTCCCCATAATAGGTCAAACTTGGACCGACATGGTTAAACAAATATAATTGTGTTATTCTTCTCCCTTTATCTTTTCTTATTGTTTCTTATCTATTTGGTTTTGGTTGCTGCTAATTTTGCTCCAAACAAAATTTATGGTGCATCAATTGTCGACACATGAACCTCACAAGTTCACATCGCATGAACAATGAGAACATACCATTTCTTGCTTCTATAAATAGAGGCTTTAGCAAAACAACACAAAAAAAATAAAGCCAAATAAATTACATCAACAAAGAGTTAGATAAAAATTGAGTAAAAGAATTTCAAGGAAAAATCTTGAGTGTAATTGGGTTCTGTGTAATGAAAGATTTTGAGTGTTTGTAAACACACACACACACATTTCCCTTTTTATTAAAGAGAATTGTAGCAACCCGAAGACGTAGGCATAATTGGTGTAGTTGAGCGTATGAATAAAACTTTGACTGAGAGATCCAAAAGCTTGCATGTGCATGTAGGCTTATCAAAGTGGTTCTGGGTGGAAGCAGTTAACACATTAGCTTACTTAATCAACTGAGGTCCATCGGTGCCATTGAAGCATATCATAAGATTTATGGAGCTAAAAAGATGTAAAAACTCTCACATCTTAAGTAGTGATCAAAGTTGGAATAATTTTGATCCTAAATCTAAGAAGTGAACTTTCATCGATTTTGATGAGGATGAGTATGGCTACCACCTCTGAGATTATGAAAGCAAAAAGATAATTCATACTAGAGGTGTGATTTTCAATGAAATAGTGATGTACAAAGATGATATGGACATAATCATAGGAATCGACATAATCAAGTAAAAATCCTTAATCATATGAATCGACATAATCAAGTAGTATAAAATTGTTTGACACACATAAGCATCCTACTCCAGTTCCTATATTAAGAAAGTCTTTTCCATTTCATGTTCCAAACAAGAGATGCATGGACTATATGTTGTTAACAAATGTAGGGGAGCCTAAAGACTATGATAAAGCATGCCAGACCACTAGTGCTAGTAAGTGGGAGCTTGCTATGAAAGAAGAAATGAAATCTTTAATCTCCAATCAAACATGGGAACCGGCTAAATTACCCATAAGAACTAATGAACTTCATAACAAATGGGTGTATCGTGAAAAGGATGACAATGATGGCACTAAGAGATACAAATCCCGACTAGTGGTAAAAGGATTTCAACAAAAGAAAGAAGTTGACTACACCTAAATTTTTGCTCCAGCAATGAAGCTCAATATTATCAGGTATTTGTTAAGTATTGTTGTCGGTTAAAATATCTTTCTTAAGAAGTTGGATATGAAGACTACATTTCTCATGAGACTTGACTGAGGAGATATACATGCATCAACTGAAATGATTCTCATAAGACGGGAAAACAAATATGGTGTACAAACCAAAGAAGAGCTTGTATGGCCAAAAACAAGCTCCAAGACAATATGAATTTTGAAAGTTCCATGCACAAGGAAGGTTTTTAAAAGTGCAATGTCTACCACTATTACTTCTTCAACAAATACAAGTCTAGTTATATTATTTTTCTACTTTATGTTGATGATATTTTAGTGGTAGGCTCAAACATTGATAAGATCAAAAACTTGAAGACACAATTGTCAAAAGAATTTGACATGAAGGACTGAGGTCCAATAAAGAAAATTATTGGTATGTAAAACCCGTTATAACACCTTTGGCAAGTCATTTTCACCTATTGATATGTGTCTGATACTGGATCACGTCTGTCTAATTCGATAAATGTCCGTACTTCATAGATGATTATTAGCTAAAGGTTAACATGTCTCACTTTTTTAATTGTCGACCAAATATTGTTTCTCTTATCTTAGACTTAATTACGTCTTGAATTGTTTTTTCAACAAAAATGGGATACTGACTATATAAACTAAATTTTAAATACATAAAGTGCGTCCTGTCTTCTCAATAACCAATAGGTACTGTCGGCTCACTCGAAACTTAATTTAAAATCGATCCGTGTTGAAATTGTTCTTTGAATAAAATCATAAAAATGTCACACCAAATCATAGATATGACAATATGGTATGATCTAGACGACCTAGACTGATGATGTTTAACAAAATCGGGAATGATTTTAAGCTTCTGAAAATCACTATCTTGAATTGTTAATTAATATGTTATCCTAAATAAGTTGCATGGAAAACACCACGTTTACTGTTTTTCTATCACTCTTTTGTCCATCACTTTTCTTCCTCCCTGTGTTTATGATAAGGCAATTAGCCAAATAAATACACAATGCAATGTGTATTCTTCGTACATGCCAATGTAGAGTTGCTATTGCTGTTACTTCCATTAATCTTAACCATATTGTGATCACTTTGGACCCATCAAACTGGCCCACATAAGATTTGTACCGTGCATGCAGGAGATCGTATCCAAATGTGCCCCCAAGCTACAACAAAGCAGTAATGAATAATTGTTGGCCATACATACGTAACTCATACATAATTTTTATTTTTTTTTACAAATACATGACTCATACACGAATATAATAATAATCTATACTACATATAAAGAAAAGATATAAATGAATTTAGACAAACTTTTCATTTTCCTATTTTACCATTCAAGTATTTTATTTACTATTTTGTCCTTTTTTGTTCCGAATTTGTAACGAGTAGCCAAAATAGTCTTCAATGTATCAAAATTTTAAAATAGTCATTGATAGTGCACTCTACTAGTCAAAATAGTCTTCAATGTTAAAATAGTCATTCAATGATAACAATAACTCTTTTCTTATAATCACCTTCGGGACAAAATTAAGCTGCTTTCTTACCGGTGGTAAAGGCCAAATTTGCTCATATTTATTATAATTACTATAGTTAGTGGCTTAGTCTTTTTATTTGTTTGGGCATTGGGTAATTTTATTTCTTACACTTGTTTAGTTTGTTGCTTTTGTAAGAATTTGGTGTTCTATTCTGGTACCCCTTGTGCTAGATAAGATACTTTCTCTATGTTAATATATTTCATTTTGACTTGTAAAAAAAAACTCTTTTTATATGGTCTGATATGATAGCAAGTAAGTACTTATATGAATTGATAGGATAATAAATAAGTATATTGATGAGTTGATATGATAGTATTAAAGAAGCATATAACGTTAAAGACTATTTTTACTAACCTAATGCACAAGTAAGGACTATACTGAAATTTTGATAAATTGATGGACTTTTGTGGCTATTCGTCAAACATTTAAAGATGAAAATGACTATTTGCCATACAAATGTTTCTAATGAGTTATGCTAACTTGTGTCCTACAACAGAAATTAAGAAGCTAAAATAGAATTAAATGACAAATTTTATATTGAAATGATAAGACCATCAACAATGGTGGATGCTTCATCAATTTAACATCAAGTTAAGTAAGCACCCCATTGTAGAGAAAATAAATATGGTGCTTGTAAAAAATGGTGGTTATGGAAGCACCTTCTCTCATTCTCTCTCTTATCTTTTTCGGGTCGCTCTAAATAAATTGTATTAAAATAATTGATTTGTTGTTGAAATGTAGTGATTTAGAGTAATTGATGGGATCAATCTATTAATCTTTTTTTTTTGTTGAGGGAATCAATCTATTGATCTTTTGTGAGGTGTTTGGTTGGAGAGATTGAATGTTTATCAAATATTAATATAAAAAAAATTATAAAATTCATAATGTATACATGTAAATTCCACTTAGAGCATCCACGATAGAGACATTCATTTTTTGGTATCTAAACAGGTTTCACGTGTACAAATCATTCATTTATAATTTTTTTAATTGTAGTACCTAATAAACATTCAATCTCTCAAATCCAGAATCTCACACAAATTTATTAAACTATTAGACAAGATCCATTAATAATTAATTATCATTATATTTCAATATTATAATATTAGTGCTTAATGTAACACCTCTCTTCAATATGTATCCCTTTTTTTAACTCTACAAAGAGAGTATTTATTAGATATTATACCATCTACAACATAGCACTCTATTTTGGGTGCTTAAGTGGATCATGCATGTACATATCATCAATTTTTTTAATTTTCAATGACTCTATTACTTAATAAGCACCACATCTCTTCAACCTAACACTTCATAAAATAGATCATATTAATAACTCAATGTCATTGTATTTCAACAAAACTTATTGATTTGTGTAGAATTTATTACATATGATCCACGAAAATTAAATAGAGAGAGAAGGTGCTTATATAGCCACTCTTCTCTATAAGTACCAAACATTTTCTCTCCACAATGAGGGTGCTTATTAATTCTGGTGCTAAATAGGTGAAGCATCTAACATTATAGATGCTCTTAGTTCTTCAAAAGAAAGGCACATCGCTGTGGATGGTCCTAAGAGCATCCACAATGGAGACACCCATTTTTAGGTTCTTAAATGGCCCCACATGTACACATTACTCATTTATAATTTTTTAATAGTAGTACCTATTAAGCACTCAATCACTCCAACCCAGATCTCACACAAAGTTCTTAAATGCGACCCACTAATCAACTATCAATAACTTTATATCATTGTATTTCAATTTTTTAATATTAAAAAAGTGCGGGTTCCGCTTAAAAGTGGGGGTCTTAAGTAAGACCTCGGATCTTATAAGACCCTGTAAAAGATTCTCCCCATTAGAGATACCTAACAAGTACCGAGTCTTAAATAGTTAAGACCCTCTCAATAGAGATGGTCTAAGCACCTAAAATAAGTGCTATATTATGATAGTCAAATTTTATTCTTTTTTAGGTATGATAGTCTAACTTTTGAAACTCTTAAACATAAGTAGATTAAATTTAATTTCTTACCTTGCACAAGATAGCATCTTCCATTGATAACCGACTATAGAAATTCTAGACCTCTAAATAAAAGGAGTTGACGAGAAAAATTAGTCTCTCCGTTTCATAATATTGTCTCTTTATTCATTTTTTTTTCTCAAAATAATTGTCACTTTAAAATACCAATGTAGTATTTATTATTGTTTTTTAATTATTATAACTTTATTTATTGAATTTCATCCAACTTAGCTATTCCACTAACTACAATTAATAAATGTGTTTTAGTAAATGATACTAATTTTACCATCAAAATCAACATAATTAATCATTTTCTTAATAATCATGCACAAACTTTAAACAACTACTTCCTCTGTTCCTTTATAACTGTCACTTTTACATAAATTATTTGTTTCTAATTAACTGTCACTTTCAAAGTTCAAGGTAATATTAAATGTTGTTTTTCCTATAAAGCCCTTAGTAATTTATTGCAGAGAGAGAAATATATGAAATATGATATTAAATAATTAAGGATATTATAGGTAAAACATAAGTTATTGTATCAAAAGTAGTGAAATACATTTAGTATCTTGATTTATGTAAAAAGTTAAATATGACAATTAAAAAGGAACGGAAGGAGTATTATTTAGAGACGGAAGAAGTATCCTGCTGCAATATGATTACTTTGGAGTTATGATTGTGGGAGGAATGACGTCATTCATCGGAATCGAGAAAACCCTAACCCTCCATTTGGTACGGAAAAAGAGATGCTCCTACATATCGAACCTCACCTACTTCCAATCACATGCCTACAGGTCACATTGGAACCGAAACGTGCCCTTCCACGTCGGGTAGAGACACACCAAGTGTATGCAATGCAGCAGCCTTGTTTTAATTTTTAAATATGAGCTGTTTATTTCATTTAATAGAATATTGACTAGGATGCTTTCCTAACATGGAGGTAAAAAAAAAATTGAATCTCGTGAGCTTAACTCTCAATTGGTAGGGATATTGTATAATATATGCAGGAATTGGGGTTTTAATTTTGAACACTTCACTTCTTCACAATTAAATTGTGTGAGTTCTAATCGCTAGATTATTTAAAAAAAATAAAATTGAGATCTCTCTATTTTGCAATATAAATAAAAAATTTATAAGGGTTGAACAAAATAAGATTAGGGTGATTTGTTGTTAATCTAATATATTGTTGTGTGGTTCATCCGGATAATTTGTGATGATTTTGTGTTTTATGGTATGACTTTAAATGTGGTAGAATTAGTTTATAAGATTTAGTTTTCTTCTTAGTTTTGTATTTTTTGGAAGTCATCTGAGTTCACCTTATTCTTACTATTAGTGGGTGGTGGAACCACTTCTCTGTTGATGCCGGTAGCCTCCGTGTGGATGGTCCTATTTGAGTGCCTTTGACCAAGGTCTTTTGGGTTTGTTTCCTCTTCTGTGTTTTAGGTCATCCCTTTGGTGTTGTGAGTTTATAAGTTAATTTATCATTTTTCAATCTCAACCATGTTGGATTTGTGACAATCAAATATCTTCTTCGCGTAATTATATAAACTAATCATTCAAGTTGGATAAGACCATAATAAATGACAAAATTCGCTCCAAAGATATTTAATGTAGTTACGTGTCCAAATGTGAATTTTAATTGAAGATCTCTGGTTAAAATACAAGAAATTTCTTATTATCTTATTCAAACATGGATCAATTTGTGTTTTTTTTTATCTAAAATAAAAAAAAATCAATATTTATCATATTAACAATGTCATAAAAAAAAGACAAACGAGAGGCAAGAGACATAACAAAAACATAATTTTTTGTCCCTCAAACCCTCACTAAATCGAGTTGAGATCCTTTATAAAAATAAATGGAGATTGTCATTATGAAAGATATAGACACAAAAAATAGGTGGTGGGTCCCATCATTAAATGGGTCCTGCCATCATTAATTATTTTTAAGTTTTTTTATGTCTTTATCTCTTCAAATGGAAGGAATGGAGAATATAAATAATAGAGATGATCTTAACTCCACTAAATCACAACATAACTTTTTGTTCCAAGTACAAGTTGTATAAAATATCAAAACAATATTTCGTACATAAAAAATCGTATGAGACAAAAATTGTTCACCATCATAAAGTTCGTAATGTGGTGTTATGTCTTGTGTTGTTCTATCTTATATTGTTTAGTCTATTACTTACTACTTATCAACAAATCAAACACACCTATAAGATTAAAAACATGTCCCAATATCAAATATGTTTTACATGCGACATCAACATGTCCGTGTTTGTGTCGTATCCAACGTTGAGATATGGTTCTTAGTCGACATTTTAAAGGAATGGAATCCAACCAATCCCACCATAAACTTATATTTATTGGAAGAAGCATCTTTAGAGCAATTTTGATTTTGAAGCGTAAATTATACAACTACATGTCACCACCGCCAATTAGATCCTAATTTAAAAGTTGAAAACACAAAACAGATTCAAAGTACCACTTACCTACTTCACTTTTTATTCTTCTCTTTCTCTCTCTTTCCTTAGTTGTGGGAGAATTTCTTCTTCATCAATAAATATCACTCACTCCAAATTTCTTGCCTCTGCATATTTCTTCACTCTCTTCATTCAAAATTGTACATACACACACACACACATATACATAAATAAATATGGATGATGAATATGCTAAGCTTATAAGGAGGATGAACCCACCTAGGTAATATTTGTTATTCATTCATATTCTATTTTGTTTTAATTTCCAATCTTTTAAAATATTTATATTTTTATTTTTATGGTTGGCATCACTCAAATTTTAATTATCTTATCTATTATTTTTTGGAAGTTTTAGTCAAGTGGGGCATGAAATCAAACTGCTCTTTTTTACAGTGGTTTCTTCAAATTTTCTTCTGACTGTAGTTTTTTGCTTGATTCTTCATATTTTTTGAGATTTTTTTTGTCAATTTTTAATTTTTATGGACTTCATAATTTCCTCTCTGGAATGATAATCTGGGTTTGTAACTTGTATTTGGTGGAATTTTTTGCTTGTAATTTGATGTTATTATATGATGATTATTTCCATATATGAATATGTGTAACTAAGTGATTAGGGTCAAGTGGTTAATGAGCTCGGATCGATTTGGGGTACCTGAGTTTGAATCCAAGTGCTTAGGTTGAAGTGGTTAATTGGCCCGAATCGATTTGGAGCACTTGAGTTTGGATCCTAGTGGTTCGGCTCAAGTTGTTAATGAACTCGAATGGATTCGGAGTACCTGAGTTCGAATCCAAGTGGTTAGGCTCAAGTGCTTAATTGGCTCGAATCTATTTGGAGTACTTGAGTTTGGATTCTAGTGGTTCGGCTCAAGTGGTAAATGAACTCGAATCGATTTAGAGTACCTGAGTTCGAATCCAAGTGGTTCGGCTCAAGTGGTTAATAAACTTGAATCAATTAAAAGTACCTGAGTTTGAAGGTAGCTGGAACAATTTTTAACTTTACTTACCTTATGACCGAAATCTGGATTACTAGCCCCTACCAAAAATATATAAATATGTTTGTGTTGGAATTGTGTTTGTTTTTTACTAACTTACTTCTTGCTATGCAGGGTTGTGATTGACAATAATGCATGTGAAAACGCCACTGTTATTCAGGTATGGCTTGTGCTTTTTCTCTCTGTATATTTTCAAAAGATTGAATTCACAAGAAGAAATAGTCTTTTCCAGTCAAAAAAAGTAGAAGAAATAGTCTTTTATTTTATTTTTTAATTTTTGTAATGAAACCCTTGATTGCAGTTTACCTTTTTTATATTCAATAAGATTGTTTGTTTTGTAGGTTGACAGTGTAAACAAACACGGGATACTCTTGGACGTAGTCCAAGTTATTTCAGATATGAACCTTGTAATTAAAAAGGCTTATATTTCCTCCGATGGAGTTTGGTTTATGGATGGTAATTTCCTCTCGTAACTATTCGCAGGCATAATTAGGGAAACAATACAAATTATTATTACTATTAATAACTTTTTGCTTCTGATCCAAGTATTAACTGGATTTTTGTTTTTTTCAGTGTTTAATGTGACGGATCGAAATGGAAACAAGATCAAAGATACGGAAGTCATTGATTATATTCAGAGGGTAGGAAGTTGTCTATTTGCAATTTCTAGAATGCTTCAATTGACGCTTATTTTTGTTGCTCCATCTCTGTGGAAGGGTGATTTTACCGTTCTTTGCTAGAAATCTTCAAGTTAAGTAAGCAGGACAACGATATTGGAATATGTAGATTTGAAATTGGTTTTGATTTTGGTAACACAATCAATCGCCTCTGAACTTTAGGATCGTTTTACCCTCATCTTCTGCATTCTGATGCATGATCTAGCTGTCGACTTTTTCATCAAAGTGAATATTTGGAGGGGGGGAGATCGTGCTCATCCGTTATTGATCAATTATCATTTTTTTCCCTAATCGAAATTACGTTGGTTGTCTGTATTCTGAGTAAAGGTTGTGTGTATGAACCTGCGGGATTAATCTGGTCCGCACACAGTCTCAAGCGCATGTAATTGAAGACGATAAACTAGCGTTATCAATGCCATACCAATTTAATTATTAGACTTAATTGCACTTTTTTATCCCTATACTTTTGTCAATTTGAGATTTTGGTCTCTCCTATTTTTACTCTCAACATGTTAGCACCCCAGTTTATCAATAACGCAATTTTAGTCCATGCGAATTTCCAGCCAATAGTGAGCAGAGATGTTGATCTGACCTGGCTGTTATATCAACGCAGAATCGAAGTCCATTATTAGATATAAATGTCTTCTTCGATTCTTTGTTTTAGTGATCTATGAATCCCTTAATTATAGATTGTCATAAAAGCTTGTAGTTTCTGATTTTTTTTACTTTTCTTTCTATTTTTGTAGAGACTTGAAAAGAATCCGAGCTTTGAAACGTCAATGAGAGAGTCTGTTGGGGTCGTACCTACTGAAGAGCACACTGTTATTGAACTTACTGGCACAGACAGGCCTGGTTTACTATCTGAAATCTGTGCAGTTCTCGCGGACCTTCGCTGCAACGTGGTTACTGCCGAGATTTGGACGCATAATACTAGAGCTGCAGCCGTAGTTCATGTAACCGATGATTCCAGTGGTTGTGCTATAGAGGATCCATCCCGCCTCTCCACAATAAGGGATTTGCTTTGCAACGTCCTCAGGGGTAGTGATGATCCGAAGACAGCAAAAACTGCACTTTCACATCCTGGAGTTACGTATAGGGATAGAAGATTACATCAGATTATGTTTGCTGATAGGGACTATGAAAGGGTTGAAAGGGCAGGACTTAGAGAAAGAGATAAAGGTCCATTTCCGCATGTAACTGTCTCAGACTGTACTGAAAGGGATTATACCGTGGTTATCATGAGAGCGAAAGATCGACCGAAGCTGTTGTTTGATATTGTTTGCACTTTAACTGACATGCAGTATGTAGTTTTTCATGGTGTGGTTCAGACAGAAAGAACAGGGGCTTATCAGGTTAGTGAGTCGATATTTTGTTGTCTGCCGTTAGGAAATGATCGTTCAACTTTTTTGGTTTCTGTACTTGTTTAGGGTGGTAAAGACAATCCCGTCAAACATAGGCTCTGTCTGAATTAAAAAACTAAATTAAGTCCTTATAGCGTAAGCACTTACCAGACAAGTGCTTATATATAAACTACTTTTATAACAAGAGATAGCCTAAAGTCGAACTGTTTTATTTTTTAATTGTAAGCTGTTTTAATAAGCTATCCTGGAGAGCTTCTTGAAATAAGCTGAAAACAACTTATAAACATGTCTTAAATTGTTTCCAGAAGCACCCTTCCAAAAAACCTCATAACTATATACGTCAGTAGATAAGTTGAAATAAGTCATTCCAACCAGGCCTATATACTGTTAAGTTTCATTCTGTCAGAACATTGGTTGGTCTGCTTCAGTTTAGGTACCTAATTTGCATTTGCTGTATATGTTTTTATCTGATTGAGAATTGTTCATGTTGTTTAGGAGTTTTATATTCGGCACGTTGATGGCTTTCCCATAAGCTCAGAGGCTGAGAGAGAACGACTTATACAGTGTCTTGAAGCGGCAATTGAGAGGCGGGCATCTGAGGTATGATAAATAATAACACACCTGGAAGCTCCACACCTCGCTCTTTGAGGCCGTTAACCCTAGTTTTTTTTTTTTTTTTGGCATTAAAAGCTAATTTAAAAGTAAAGCTAAAAATAAGAATTTCAGAAATAAGCTGATGTTTGTTTGGTATTATAAAAGCTTTCCTACTTGATTCGAAAAGCTCATCTCAACTACTTTGAGAAAAGTTCCTTATAACTATTTTTTTTTCACAAAAGATAAGCTCGTTTTTAAATTAAGATGTTTTTAAAAATATTGTTTGGCCTAACTTCTTTTAAAGAAAAGAAAAAAGTAAGTCAAACAAAACACACCCTTATTCTTCAATTGTATATACTAAGATATGTTTATATGCAGGGGATGGAGCTGGAATTGTGCACAGAGGATCGTGTAGGACTCCTCTCGGATATCACAAGGATTTTCCGCGAGAACAGTTTATGTATCAAAAGAGCAGAAATATCAACAGAAAACGGGAAGGCAAAAGACACTTTTTACGTCACCGATGTAACTGGTAACCCAGTTGATCCTAAGAGTATTGATTCAATCCGTAGACAGATCGGCGACACAGTACTGCAGGTGAAACATAACTCTAGTCTTTCACCAAAACCACCTCAAGGAACAACAATTGGATTTCTCTTTGGAAGTTTTTTCAAGGCTCGATCTTTTCAGAATTTTAAGTTGATCAGATCCTACTCGTAAATGTCCTCTCCTGTGTATATTCTCAATATTTCATCGTGTTTCAGTCAAAACAGAAAAATGCATACTTATAAAAGAAACTGTAAGTATCTATTTTCCTCCCCTCAGCAAAGAGGGGCTTGGAATTTATACTGCACAGTAGGAACCTTAAAATATCTATGCTTTAGTCTAGTGTAAGTAGTTATGTACAGTAACATATTACTTAGGTTGAGTGTGGTGTAAATAGTCCTAGATTATCAAATCCAAAAAAGGAAATAGTTCATTTAGTTGTGTTTGTATATGGTGTAAATAGTTTCTAGATTATTACGAATCCAAGAGTAAATAGTACTTTTGGTTGGTGTAATTTGGAGTCCATGTAAATGTGAATCTGTGTTGTACATGTAACTTTAGATATGGACATGAAATTGAATAGAAAAAATGTAACTGTATAATTGTAAATAATCTCTCTCTCTCTCTCTCTCTCTCTCTCTATATATATATATATATCTAAATTTATTAGACCAAGGTTCATAGTGAACTTCTAGTTAGAGGAAAAAAAAACAATTTGTTGCATAAACTTAGTTACATTTCAAAACAATGATCCAAAAAATTTAACTGTCAAACATCCTTGTATTGTAACCCCTCTCAAACAATAACATTACACTGCATCCTAACTCAACTTGCCACCCTCTCCTGCTGCTGGAAATTATTGAATCTCTAAAAAGTCATTACCAATATATTGTTACCACAATTTGAGCTGTTATACCATGAGCCAACAACATAGATTATAATTCCCCTCCATGTGTCTCATTCTTTCCTTAACCTTTGCAACTAAAGTTAGCCAAGTATAGAAGTAAGTAGATTAAACTAGTTGTGAAGGGGATACATAATTGTTGAATATTGTGGTTTTTGGGTAATGAATTTACGTGTGATTAAGTGATTAATTGCATTCATAACTTGTTTACATCTGATAAACTTGGATTTTCTATAAGTTGGCTAGTCCGGACCATTCCTATAAGTTGGCTACAAGACCCTATTTTATTATATTAGTAGATCAATGATGATGTAGTCTTTACTGCCATGCACCTTTTAAATGATGTTTGACCCATACCCATTTAATTCTTCGAGCTTAACGTGCAGCACTCATAATACATCATACATATAACCATTTTTGGCAAGAATGAAAAGTGATATAGGTGCTGAATCAAAACTTATAACAATTGCAACCAAATGCGTTTCGGTGATGATAGTCATTGAATTTACAGGTATCAATTTTTGATTCACACACCATTATCCTTCCTTCCCTTACACAATTTCAACGTCACCTTGCTACAAATCAAATGGGTTGACTAAATTAATATCTCCTTAATACTGCATTTTGTTTTTGTCCTCAACATTATATAACCACCACTTTAATTTCCTACTAATTCCACTTTATTTCCTTTAGTGTTCTCAGCTCCTTTAAAACCCCTGGCCTACGCCAACAAATATGATCACGCCATCATCACCATCTTTCAAATAATTTCCAAGTCTTATTCCAAACTTGTGTAGCTTTAAATTTTGAATCTTTCCCATGTTGCAAGCATTTTTGCGGCTTTGTAGTATGCTGTTAGGAAGGAAAGCGTCCGAGGTTAGGGCACTTTCTGATACTAATCATAAGCATGACTATTGGTTATGTATTATGATTTAAAGAGTGTAATTCATAATTGTTGTTGAAGAGAAATAAAATATACTTTTATATGATAAAGTATGTGTTTCGTACTGGTCTAAAGCTCAATCCGGCTCTATTTGGGTCAAACTCGAGTCCGTTAAGTAGATGACACCATACGATGGACACACCCAAAAACCCACCAGATCCTAGTACGAGCCGAGGGTGGCTCACAAGGTCTGGGAGTTACCCACGCCCACGCAGGTCGAGGATAACTCACCCTAGTACGGGAGTTGCCCACGTCCATACCTAAAGGTACGATTGTCAGGATAAGGTATGCCCGCCAAGCCCTACTTAACCACTATTTATACCCATGCATTTGTCTTGGCTCATGTATGACACTTCTTACCCTAAATTGTGACTGCACCTCTTGAACCCTCGCTAACTTGGACGTTAGAGCACCATCAAATACACACCCTTCGTCTCACCGGGGGTGACGAACAACCACAACGAAGTCATCACCTCACCTCAACAGAACTTGACAGACGATGGATAGACATGTGGCTCAGCCCTAGCAAACGGAGGATCCAAGCAGCTCAACCATCCCATTCGGTCCAACCGAATCAATTTTGAAATATTTATGATGGCCTATTCGATATTTGTGGATGAGAATGTAATGTCGATTTTTATTATGTTTTATATGGCGTGTGTTGTTTGAGAATAAAAAATGTAATTCTTTTTAAGATTGAATTGCGTGGTTGCGTTAGTGGCTGAGTTTTATTTTCTATTTGTCTAGTTGGTTAGAATAAATATTTTGAAATTTAATATCATGACATGGATGTGCATAGCCTTTGTGGCTTGTTCAGCATGTCTGGCTTATTTCATTATCATGACATTTGCATAGCCTTTGTGGCTTGTTAGCTTGTGTGTCTTGTTTAGCCTATGTGAGTTGTTTATATCCGAATCATTTAGTTATTAAGAGAAATCATAACATTGCATGAAGAAACATTGTAAAATGACCTTATATAAAGAAAATGAGATTTTTGGATATTTATTTTTCTTTGGCCGTTTATGTCTCGTATGATTTATTTTATAATATTGAATTGTATGTTTGGTTTGTGGTTAAAGGAAGCTGACCCCTTATAGCTAATGTTTTAGGTACCGGTGAGTTTGATGAAATGAAACAAGAATGATGAATAGGTTCTGCGCGCGCGGTAAAATTAGAATGCATTTTTATTGAAATGTAATTGTAATATAAAATCATTTTGAAGTGCATTATTGTTATTATTTTTTTAAATCCGGACGTGGATTTCTTCCATTTGAAAATAACCCATTTTAAAGAATATTTTCTATTAGGTTATTTTAGTAGTTTTAGTAAAGATATATTTTCAGTTATTTTCCTTTTGATAGTTCAGTTTTTTTTAAACCTCATATTTTCTAAAGGAAACAAACGAGTAAATAGGCAATTTTCTTCCTGAAATTGTAAGTTTCATCAATTACCCCCCTGAAATTAACAAAACTTCAATTACCCTGCTGAAATTGCATAACGTTAATCAATTTACCCCCTCCGTCAAATTTTTCTGTTAGCTGTTTACGGTTATGATCAAATACCCCCTTGAAATTTTGCACTTATGTGCAAAATGCCCCTGAACTTGAAAATTTATATATTTTTTTTATCATTGACTCAAAAGATATTAAACGCAAACAATTAACAATTATTGATCATATAAATCTTTATGGAATGTATGTTTATGCAGCTATTGGTCATATAAATCTTTATGGAAGATATGTTACTCTCATGTGTTTTAAATATATAATATATAGAAGACTTTTTTTACACAAGTTGGTAATTATGTTAGAGTATGCGGTCATAAAGTACACAAGTCTTTGATAATTGTGTGTCCATAATGAAAATTCATAGGTTAATATCTGCAGAAGGAAGAAGAAACAAGGCTTAGGTTTGTGAATTTGCAACTTAATTAATGATATAATTTTTATAATGCAGGAAATGCCATATCTATTAGCTGCAGCATGTTAAATAGATTGTGTCACAAATCTTCTGCATGAAGCCGGTAGATCACATTGTCCTACAAAGTTATGTGATAGATATCAATTTTCTGCTGCTATGGCATTCTTGTCTTGGTTTATTTCAACAACTTGATATCTTTTTAATGTTTGATTTTTAGTTTTACCTTCTTTGTAAAAAAATTATCTTGCTCCTTGTTGATAAATATGAATGAAAAGGATGAACAAGACAAAACCATTATTTCTTTGGCATATATTCATTCATGTTCTTGTGAATAGAATTTTGATGACAATAGGTACAATATACTACTTGAAGAACTGAATGTATGATTTTTTGTAAGGAAAAAAATATAAATTTTCAAGTTCAGGGGGCATTTTGCACATAAGTGCAAAATTTCAGGGGGGTATTTGATCATAACCGTAAACAGTTAACAGAAAAATTTGACGGAGGGGGTAATTGATTAACGTTATGCAATTTCAGGGGGTAATTGAAATTTTGTTAATTTCAGAGGAATAATTGACGAAACTTACAGTTTCGAGGGGGGATTGCCCATTTACTCGGAAACAAACATTTTAAAGTAGTCTCTTGGAATAAAATTCAGGGCATTACATCTTTATTCAAATCCAAACACGCAGTGGGTTCCACATTGGAGAACAAATGATAAACTCCATGGGCAATTTTCCACCTATCTACCACTCCATTCTTCAAAAACAATATTATGTAAGAGAACCCAACACTTTCCTACCATCTCATCTTCCTACACAAACAACCTTCTCCGCCATTGTCAAGCATCACGCCACAAACTCCAACCTAATGATTGTGGACATATAATGACAATCAAGTGTCATATACTCCTACAAATATGTGTCTCACTTTTAATGCTTACGGTTAAAAGAAAATATATCCAACCGTTCTTGGGCCTTCAAAGCCATTAATACTCTTGATTTTTCTAAGAGAAGTGGCGGCGGTAATTTGGCAAATTCCTTGAGTACGTGGCCACTTGCACTATATAAGCAAGATGTAAGGAAACCATGGTAGAGGGGAAATAGGGGTAGAATATCAAGTTTACTATATATTCTCAACTAGTTTAGATACCCGGCATTGCCCGGGTTATGTATATCATATTGAAATAATTTAAATTTATAAAATAAAAATCATTAAACTACATACTATATTAATAGTTAAAATCCTTTAACAAATAAATATTGACTTTATCCCTTAAAAAAGTTATTGACTTTAGTTTTGCATCTAAATAAGCTATCAAAATTTGACTTATAGTAATAGAAAATAATATTTCTATTCTGTATGAATAAAATAAAATAATATATTAAAAGGTATAATACTTTTATCGTTAAAATAATGTTTTAAAGACATATGTAAATAACTTTTTTAATAGTTAGAATATGATCGATTTATTTCATATAAGAAAAAAATAAACTTAAATTTAAAATAGGTAAGATTTTCTTAAGACAAATACCTTTATATAATTTAAACTTAGCCAATTGCAATATCAAAATAACTGGTACATCTGAATTTTCAGACATAAAGTTAATAAGTTGATTTGTAGATTCTCCCCATAGTGTGCACCTGAGTTTCTCCCTTCCTATGCAAATAAATTAAATTATAAATCACAGAAGTTTATCAAATTAAATTATAAATCACAAAAGAGTTTATCAAAGTGAACAAAAAATATTAAATAATATTTACTCAAGATCATCCAATTCCATAGGCAAATAATTGGTTGACTGAACACCACTTTTGTATTATGTGAGTTCTCCCTTTGCAGGTAATACTCCAATAATATCTTACAAAAATGTGAAAGGTGAAGTTAATATCCAATGCAATAAAAAAAAACTATAACAAATAAATAGACAATAGATTTAAAAAAAACTCCTTAAAAAATACCAATTAGGTGTGAATTGAATTTTGCTATTTTGATATCTCGTAACACATTTCCTCAACCAACATAGGTTGATATTTTGCAACTGTATCACACCACACAATGCATTGAATTTTGCTCCCTGAGAATATTAGAAGCAACAAAAGTCAATAAAAAATGTGAATAACTATACATAAAACTGTTCTAAAAAAATGTAAAACATAACAAATAAAAACGGTAAAGATTAATGATCATATAAAAATAACTTTAAATAATGTAAAATCATGTTAGTTTGTAAATGTTAATAAAAAAAATCGATGCATACTTTTTCATCCATGAAAATCATATCGATTAAATCAACCTGGTCTCTATCTTTAAAGTTTGGCATTCTCCACATTCTAATGATCCTAATCTTGGACCTCCATACTCTAAATTTATTGTTGATGGTTATGCTATCAATGAGGTCAAATTTTGTAGTCAATTTCTAGAAAAGAAAATCGAAAAACCAAAATGATGAATTTATTTCTTAGTTAGGAATCAAATTTGAAGGAAAATAAAAATAACAAAAAGATAAAAACATGTTATATTAAAAAGTAGGATTAGAAAGTGGTATATATATAGGTTTTGCTAGAAGACACCTTTTCTGAATGTGTCTTTTGGCAAGTTATAACTAATTAGAAAAACAAATGACTTGTGATTGGTTGGTTATTTAGAAAAGGTGTGTGTTCCCATAGCATTTGGGTTCATGGTAAATCAACAAATAAAACACAAAAAACAGAAAACATCAACATAAATAAATACCGATTGCTAAACTGCTGAACGAAATCAATAATAATAACAATAATAAATATAAAACAAAATAAGAATGGATTTCACAAACTCAATTATAAATAAAAATAAAGAGAAGAGTTGTATTGTTTCCCACGGAGTAGAGAAAAACAATCCGCAACTCCTATGCAAACACTCGTGGTCGCAGCTGCTTGTAGGTGTTAGTTTTTGGTAAATCTGGCTATATAAAAATCAAAGTATAAGTAAAAAAATACTAGAATAGGTGTTTGTTAAACCTCAACAAAGAAAAAGTTTAGATCAAAAGAAGGTTTGAGTTTCGGTTTGTGCTCCAAATATGTGATTATGTGATTAACAAAATTTCCTTTATTTATAATTAACTTTTGCATTAGAATATGTTGCTAAATGATAATATAAAAAAAACTAACCGAAGTCTTTTTTTCCTCAATGAAAAAACTAATTGAGTAATACGATGCTAAAAGATTATATAGTAACTAAGTGAAGTTTTTTTTCCTAAAAAAAAAAAAAGAGTGAAAATTTAATGGATAGTATTAAAAATATTATATGTAGTTTGTTGAGATATTTTTGTCAAATAAAATATTCATTTTAAAAAATAGAAAAATAATAAAAATATTGAGAATAAACGTGGAAGCGACACGTGGCATAAAAAACCTTACTTTATATATATACTATTGGTTCAGTCTCTTCTTTCCGGTTGTTCTTCTATAATTATTCTGGGCATTGTTTGTGAACCTCCAACGTGTTGGCCTCGAGTGCACGAGTTCAGACACGTAGTTGTGTAAACTTTGGAGAGCAAAACCTGATATTGGGTTGCACCAGAGGTCCACCGGAATTTTGCTTTCAGGGGAATGGCTTTTGCCACGGCACAACAATTCTATTCTATCTTTCCTAACTATCCGAAATTTATTTCCTCTTAATATTTCCAACAAAGATTACATCTCAGCAACTATCATCAGGCGGTTCTTTACTAAATCAAAGAGACATGTGAATTCGTCACACAACTGGCCACCCTCAAACTACACATCCATCCAAAAAATGAATTGACCCCATCATCTACAACCCTCCTTAAATTTTCATCAAACCAGCCGCCCACACCTCTACAAATACTCAACAAGTCTTTCCACCACGTGGAGCATGCCCTCCCTCCCTCTTTTAACCACCCCCTTCCTCACCATAACGCACCACTAAAACCTTATACCAAAAATACCCTCGAGCCACATGCATACTCAACCACCATTTATCAAGCAAACCTATGTTAAACTCCCTCGTTCTCCCAACGCCCAAACCACCACATTTCTTAACTGAATAAATTGTATCCCAGTTAACCCATGGATCAAAGGTAGACCAAGAGAAAGGACATGACACACATCAAAAGAACCCGACGACAACCCAAAGATAGATTAATACTTTTCCATCCTGACAGTCTTGTCTTAATACAATCTTTAAAGGGATACAAAAATTCCTCTAGCGATCATGACCACCAACAGGTAGCCCAAGATACACAAAAGGGATTCGTCTAGTTTGTCTCAGTCAGCCATGAGTCCGCAAATTTCACTCCCACCATAATACTTTTATGGAAATTAACCTTCACCCATAAATACCCTCAAACAAAATAAGAACCGCTTCAGAGCACTAACATTAGCCCAAATATTTTCACCCAAGATTAAAGTTTCATCTGCGAATTGTAGGTAATAAATATGAATAGGCTTATTCTAACCAACCTTATAGCCCTTATTTTTTTTATAAGCAAAGAGGTAGGGAGGGCATCAAGATGAATCCACAACATCCCAATAGGTTAGCACCCTGCGGAAACATCCATCGTAATAGCTTTCATCATCCTTAAATAATCTTGTGTCTACAATAGCTTTCATCATAATACTCAGCCTCTCAACAACAATCAAAAAGAGGAAAGGAGAGAGTGGAACTACAAGGTTGGAAAATTAATCTTACCTATAACCTCATCTAGGTACTCCTAACCAATTGAATCATACGCTCTTTAGAAATCAACTTTAAATAACAACAATTTTTTTAACCTGCGTGCTTCATCAAACACACTCCATTTTCTATAAGGATCCTATCAAGAATCTGCATCCCAATAAAAAAGAAGAAGATTGAGTGTCAGATATCACAATCCCAATTACATTTCTGAATGTATTAGCTTGATGCTTTCCCAGAACCTTATACAAGCACCCAACAAGAAAAAGGGTCTAAAACCGGTCAAACTCTGGGGGCTTTCAACCTTTGGAATAAGAGGTATAAAAGTACAATTTATACCTTTCACAAGGTTGCCATTGCGGTGAAACTCTAAAAGGAAGCTCATCATATCTTCTTTAATTTTGACCCAAAATTTATACCATCCGGCCCAAGACTTTTAAAGCTTTCACAATCCTATACCACTTGTTGAATTTCATCCAAACTAAAAGGTTTTTTCAATTTTCCCTTTATCCAAAACACTTAAGTGATTTGAAGTGTAAATTCTCCACCCAGGCTGCTCCATATTATCGACATTAAAGTGATTAGCAAAATGATTAAACACTATTGTACAGACCTTTTCCACCTCTCCACCTGAACATTGTTGACAATAGTCGAAATAATAGAATTGACCCTGCATCAATTAGACATAATTCCATGGAAAAGTTTAGAGTTATAACCACATTCCTTTAACCAGTCTAGTCTAGATTTTTGCCATTTCATACAAAATTTATTTCAGATAAGGAGAAAAGATTAGCTGAAAGAGCGTGTAACTCCTCAACTAAATCCTCCGCTAACTCGCCATCGTCCTGCTTAGAATCTAGGGAAGAAATGTGATCCTTCACCTCTTTAACCATGCTATCCAAATTCTGAACATGATTATGGTGCCAAACTTTCAGACTACCTTTGATCATTTTAAACTTCTGTTTAAGTACATAGCCACACCCACCCCGCCCTTTGATCATTTCAACCTACGTAGAGGTTTCAAACCCCAATTTTCCTCCTCCACAAATAACATAACATGACAATTTATCAAGGTAGTTTTTTTTTACTAAATCAAGAGTGAGGAAAAAATCAA